>ERZ1034992.163-NODE-163-length-42522-cov-25.874185_pt1 | contig 42522 bp, 34 predicted proteins | sample MGYA00520695_ERZ1034992 | MGnify/ENA primary metagenome ERZ1034992 (study PRJEB33766, sample SAMN09781778) | gut metagenome | biome: gut microbiome | host: Homo sapiens | place: Madagascar | study: EMG produced TPA metagenomics assembly of the PRJNA485056 data...
CCTCGGAGAAGGCAATCCCGTCCCTGCGCGCGACGACGCTCTCCCACCGGGTCGAGAGCCCCCTCGCCCTCCCCCAGACGTCCAAACGGGCGCCGTCGACGTATCCCTCCCCGGCGACGAGGAGGGCCGTTGAAAGCGCCTCCGCCATGACTCCCGACGCGCAGATCACGCTCGCCTGGAGAACGCCCGATTCGCTCGGCCGTCCCGTCCTCGGATCGAAGGTCTCGTGGGCGAGCGCCTCCGGGAACGGACGACCGGCGTCAAATGATGCGGGCGCGTAGTCGCCCGAGGTCGACAGAGCCGATGAGGAGGAGAGCTCGACGCTACCCGTCCACTCGTTCTCCGCCGCGCCCGGCTCCCGCAGGCCGACCGTCCACGGCCTCCCGTCCCACCGGCGTCCGAAAGCGGCGATGGACGATGTGCCCAGGGAGACGAGAACACCCTCGGCGCCGGCCGCCACGACCGCGTCGCGCACCGCGTCGGCGGTCGCCCCTTTCGCGATGGCGCCGAGGTCGAGGGCCGGTCCCCTCGACGGGGCGGCTCCCCCGTTCACGGCCCGCGCGAGACGCCAGCGAGCGGCCTCGTCGCGTTCCAGGAGCGCCGGATCGCACGAGCGGAGCGCCCCGTCGATCTCCTCCTGGGACGGGGCCTCGGGCACGCGCCCGCTCGCGAGGAAGGACCTTCGAGCGCCCTTGACGTCCCACAGGCGCGCGAGCGCCCCCGCCAGCGGGGTGAAGGCCCCGCCGGTCGCCTCCGAGAGGGCCAGGGAATCGAGGAGCAGCGAATCCGTGCGCGGATCGACTTCGCACCACCCCTCGTCGGAGTTGATCCGCGAGACGTCCGAGTCCGGTCGGAAGACGGACCACAGCGCTTCGAGTTCGGCGACCAGTCGGCACGCCCCGCGCGTGATGCGCGGAAGATCCCCGCCCGCACCGATGAGGTCGACGCGCGTGCCCATCGCCGGGAAGGAGACTCGCCAGGAACGCGCGCCCCCGCCCTCGCCGACCTCGAATTCGACGAACGGACGCTCCCCCACCGCTAGCGGTCCGTCCCGCCGAGGTCCTTGTCGAGATCCGTGTCCCCGAGGCGGGTCGACTCCTCCAGCCCTGGGATCTCCACACTGTTCGCCCCCGAGTCGTCAACCCCCTGGGCCGCGGAGATCGCCCGGATCGCGGCCTGGATGAACTGGCGGTGCGCGACGGTCGCGCCCGACACGACGTCGACCTTCGCGGGATCGTCCTTCTCGGTGAGCTCCTGCGAGTAGCGCGCAAAGGATTCGACGGCCCTCTGCGCCTTCTCGTAGTAGTCCTCGTTGAAAACCTCCCCGGAGGAGCTCTTCCCGTAGTCGGCGCCCTTGTCCGCTCCGTTCGCCTGGAGGGTCTCGTAGCTCGTGCTCGTAATGTCGCCGCCCTCAACCGTGATCGTGATGACCCCGATCGACCCCTGATCGTCCGCGTTCGAACGGCCCTTCCACTCCCCGTCCTTCATCGGCACGCTCATGTCGACACCCGGCGAGGAAGCGCATGCGGCGAGCATCATCGTGCCGAGTCCCACGATCCCGGCCCTCAGGGCCCCGCGCTTCGCGTTCATCGCAGATCCACCTTGCTCTTCCCCGTTCCTGACTCAGGCCCCGCCTCGAGCGCGTCGTGATCGTGCCACGTCTCCTTGAAGATGCGCCCGTGATCGAGGGCGATCTCGCGCTGGCCCCGGCCGGCGACCAGGGCGTCGTGCGTGACGACCATGAGGGTCGTGCCCTCCTCGTGGAGTCGCCCGAACAGGTCGAGGACGATTCTCTCGTTCGTCTCATCGAGGTTGCCGGTCGGCTCATCGGCGAGGATGAGCTTCGGGTAGTTGATGAGCGCGCGCGCCACACACACCCTCTGCTGCTCGCCGCCGGAGAGCTGACGGGGCAGATGGGTGGCGCGATCGGCGAGGCCCACCCTGTCGAGGGCCTCCATCGCCTCCTTCTCATCGGGCATCGAGTGGTAGTACTGGGCGACCATAATGTTCTCCAGCGCAGTGAGATGCCCGATGAGGTGGAACTGCTGGAATACGAGCCCGATCGTGGAGCGGCGGATCTCCGTGAGCTCGTCCCCCGTGAGATCCGAGATGTCCTGGCCGTCGAGGCGGACCCGCCCCTTGGACGCGGTGTCCATGCACCCGACGATGTTCATCAGGGTCGTCTTGCCCGATCCGGAGGGCCCGACGATGGAGACCCATTCCCCGCGCCCGATGGTCAAGGAGACGTCGTCGAGCGCGTGGAGGTCACCGTAGATCTTCGAGACCCCCTCCAGATCGAGAAGGGGCGTCGGCATCGTGTCTGTCATGATTCTTCCTTCATTCTCCGCGTAGGACGAGGGCGGGGTCGACGGCGGCGGCTCGGCGCACCGGGGGCAGGCAGGCAAGGACGGCGACGGCCACGGATGCGAGGACCGTGATGAGAGCGATCAACGGAGGAAGGGAGATGCTCCGGTGGAACACGTTGTAGCTGATCCCCAAGGCGAGACCGTACCCGAGGACGACGCCGATCAGACCGCCGATCAGACCGAGGAGCACGCCCTCGCCGATGAATTCGAGGGCGATGGAGCGCGAAGTCGCACCCAGGGCCTTGCGCAGGCCGATCTCGTTGCGCCTCTCGGCGACGATGGCGACCATCGTCGTGGACACCCCGATCAGGGTGAGGACGAGGACGATGCCGGCGATGATGACGAGCAGGGAGCGCAGCATCGAGATGACGCCGGAGTCGGATTGTGCGAGGCGCTTGACGGCCTGCGCCGACACTCCGGGCACGGAGTCGTTGATGGCCGCGACGACGCTCTCCAGGACCGGGCCCTCGACGGCGATCGAGTACTCCGCGACCGTCGCGCGCGCCTCGACGCCGGTCAGGGCGGAGATCGCCTGCGAGGTCATGTACATGTAGGAGTCCTGCGTACCCCCGGTCTTGAGAACCCCGGATACGGTGAAGTCGACGCTCGTCTTCGCCTTGGCCCCGCCGGACTGGGCGCGCTCGTCTGCCTCCTCGAGGCGGACGACGGAGATCCTCTTCCCAGCCGAAGCACCGATCGTGTCCGCGATCTCCTCGCCGATCAGCACTTCGTCGGGTCCTTGCGGCCACTCCCCCTCGACGTACCAGTACGGGTTCATCGCGCGCACCGACTCCAGATCGGCTCCTGCGGCGACGTAGGGCCGATCGTTGACGGTGATCGCCTCGTAGTCGAAGGCCGCCGAGCCGACGAGGGCCCCCTTCGGCACGAGGGACGGGATCGCCTCGAGGGACTCGGCGCTCATGGAGTCCTTCCCCGAAACGGGGGAGACGACGAGGTTCGCGCCGTAGGAGCGGACCTCGCGGGCGAGCTGAGCGGGGACCTCCAGGGCGATGGTCGCCAAGCCCGACAGGGTCGTGGCGCCGATGGCGACGGCCAGAACGGCGATGAGGACGCGGGAGCGCCTCCTCAGGATCGACGAGGAGACCATCCGCCAGAACATCGTGCGACGCTTCATCTCTCTCACCTTCCGTGGAGGACTTCCGCGGCGTTGAGCCGCAGCAGGTAGCGGATTGCCGGGATCGACGCGCTGAGGACGACGAGCAGGACGAGGAGCGAGACGAGTACCAGGACGACCGGGGTGAAGGAGATCGAGGCGCCGAACACGATCCGCCCGATGATCTGCGCGAGCCCGATCCCGCCCCCGTAGCCGAGGGCCCCTCCGACGAGGCCGACCACTGCGATCTCGCTGAGGTGCAGGGCGATGATCGAGCGGTTCTTCGCCCCGATCGCCTTCATCAGACCGATCTCCCCGGAGCGCTCCATGACGTTCGCGGTGACGAGATTCGCGATGGCCAGCGCGGAGGCGATGAGGGCGAGGACGGTGACGAGGAGCATGAGGAGCTGCGTCTTCTCCAGGATGGTCCCCTCCGATTCGGCGACCTGCCGAACGGGCCTGGCCACGGAATCGGTCATGACCTCTTCGATCTGGTAGGCGATGGAGGAGACGTAGGCGGTGCAGTACCAGGTCTCGCGCTCGGACACGGACAGAGACTCCGGGTTCTTCGCCGCCTTCCGCGCCAGGTCGTTGTCCGGGGTCGTCAGGGCGGACACCTCGACGGAGCCGACGACTCCGGGCTCTCCGAGAAGGTCCTGGGCGACGGCCAGGTTCGCGTAGACGCCGGAATCGGCCTCGTCGCCCGATTCGAAGATCCCGCGCACCTTCAGCTCGACGGAGCGCCCGTCCCTGCTCAGGGTCAGGGGATCACCGAGGGCGAGGCCATGCGCTGCGGCGTAGCCTTCACCGACCATCGCACCCTCGGGGTCCTCGTCTGCGACCCACTGGCCGGTAACCGTCCACCAGGCCCGAAGTTTGTCGAGGCCGGTATCGAGCGTCTCCTCGGTCTCCAGGTCGAGGTGGTGATCGAACCAGGTCCCGGTGAGCGTGACGGGCTCCCCCGAGGGGCCGACCGCGTCAACGGACAGCAGCGGGGCGAAGTCGAGGATGTTGTACGTCCAGAAGGTCGTCTTGATCCGGCCGAGCTCGTCCTCGCGGAGGAAGGTCTGCTCGGGGGACCGAGCGCCGTAGAGGTCCTGGAGGACCGCCGCGCCGCGCGGTCGCACGACGATGTTCGCGCCGTAGGACTTCAACTCCTGGTTGACCTTGTCCCCGACGTCGAACATCACCGAGAGCATAGACGTGGCCACGGCGGCGCCGAGGGCGACCGTCACGGCGATGAGGAGGTGACGCTCGCCCCTGCGGGCCAGAGCCCCCACCAGCATTCTCAGGAACATGGGATCAGATCCTCTCCCTCGTGGGGTCGGAGACGAGAAGGCTCATGCGAAGACGCTCGCATTCGCCTCGAGGACCGACAGCGGGACCGTCAGCGTCCCGTTGGAGACCTCGTACTCGATCGGAATGGGGTTGCAGCCGCCCTTGAATCCGATCGTCGCGATGTTCATCGCAACTTCGCAGAGCTTGCAGATGATCTTCCCGTCCTTCTCGTAGTAGCCGGTCGGCCCGCAGATCTCGCAGGCGTCGAGGCCGACGCCGAAGGAGGCGCCCGCCTTCTGGATGACGATGAAGCGGACCTCGACCCCCGAAGAGGTCGTGTAGGCGTAGCGGTGGAGGTGGCCGTCGGAGATGTCCGCGATGTCGATGACCGCACGCTCCTCGACGACGGAGTAGGACTCCGGTTCGGAGAGCTCGACTTCGGCGGAGCCGACGACGACGCCGAGGGTGATCAGCAGCGCGCCACACAGGTAGCCGCCCGCCGCTACCCCGGCCATCGTCTTCCAGACGCGGGCGCGGGCGCGGTAGAGGCGCCCCTCGGCGGGGTTGGAGCCGACTCGGGGCAGGGATCGTCCCTCACGGACGACGAGAGCGGCGACGAGGAGGAGGACGAACATCGCGGCGATCGGGAATACGGCTTCGTGGTTGATGAGCCAGGAGAGCGCGGTGAAGGCCTCGTTCGACATCGAGACGACCCTTTGCGCCTGAAGGATGCGCACGACGAGCATGACGTGAGTGAGGGCGAGGACGGCCACGACGAGGGCGGTCGGCCAGGTCCTGCGTCGACCGAGGGAGACGATCCTCCAGGAGAGGGCGCCGAGGGCGAGGGGGAGGAGCCAGCCGAGGACGTAGCCGACCAGGGCGAGCATCGTAGTCGTCGCGAAGACCTCGATTCCCCGAGGGAACATCATGACCGCCTGGGCCATCGCCGTGGGAACCGCGCGGAAGAGGATGAGCGCCAGGTAGGCGCTCATCACGAGGAGGAGGGCGGAGTCGAGGGGCACGCTCGGCGCCCGGCGCGCCCGCAGCGCCAAGAGCGAAACGAAGGCGATCGCGAGGAGGACGGCCAGGGGCAGGGTCCACAGGGCGACCGTTTGCCGATTGACGGCGCGAGGCGCGAGGGTGTTGACGAGGGTGAGGACGAAGGCGGAGACGAACCCGGCGACGACGCCGATGCCGATGGCCCATCTCCGGGCGGCTCTACCGGATCTGCCGCGCTCGCGCGCCGGTAGCGCGCCGATGGCCGCTCCCGCTGCGAGAGCGGTGAGGAGCAGCGCGAGAGTCGCCTGGCTCATCTGTTCGATCATCGTTCATCCTCATTCTCGTCGTCGCGACGCGCGGGCGCGTCGGCGTCATCCCGAGGGCACGACGAAGGGCCGGAGTCCGCCTCCGGCCCATCGTCACGGGGTCACCACTCTACAGCAGAGGGATCCCACTTCCAATCCTTGAACTCCGCGGTGATCGGCTCGGTCCAGAAGCGCCCCTTGACGCCCGTGGTCTCGTCGGTGTGAAGGAGCCAGCCGTTCTCCTCGGGGGAGTGGACGATGAACTGAACCGTGTAGGTGCCGGCGTCGAGCTTCGGCAGGTTGAGGCCGTAGTGCGGGCCGTCGGAGGCGTTCATCGGCATGAAGGTGCCCTCGAGAACGGCGTTGCCGTCGGCGCCGAGGATCTTGTAGTCGACCTTGAGGCCCGGGATGAAGTCGCCGACGCCGTAGCCGAGATCGTTGCCCTCGACGGCGGAGATGTCAGCCTCGATGTGCATCGAGGAGTCCTTGGCGGGGGTCTGGACCTGGGGCTCCATGTCGACCGGCTGGAAGTAGACGCCGGAGATCTTCAGAGGGCCGGAGAATACGTCGTCGCCGAGGGGGAACTCGTCGAAGCCGGCGTCCTCGCCGGGCGCGGCAGCCTCGCTCTCGCTGGACTGAGTGGCCATTTCCGCGGGCTTCTCGGTCTCTGCGGTCTGGGAAGAACATGCCGAGAGGCCGGTCATCAGGGCGACGGCCGCGACGGCCGCGCCGATGGTGCTGAGTGAGCGCTTCATGAATCAAACTCCATGTCAGTGTGGGATGGTTCGACGGTTCGTCACTTCTCGGGGATCGCGCGGCGCATGCGTCGCTTCCCCCAGAAGTACAGGCCGACGATGATGACGAGAACCGCTGCCTGTGCGGAGAGGTTCTCCACTCGGGGGTAGATCCCCAAGAGGTCGATGGTCGGGAGGCCGTCAAGAGGCGTCAGGGGCAGAACGTCGGCCTCCTGGAGCTCCTTGATGCCAGATCCGGTGAAGGTGACGGCCATGACCGCCAGGAGCAGCGATGTGACCGCGAAGAAGGGGCGCAGCGGAATCCTCAGGGCGGCGAATTGGATGAGGAGGTAGACCACGACGAGGACGGCGAGGCCGACGCCCATGCCGATCCACACGTGCCCGATGGCCGCGCCCGCGTGGGAGATGACCGGCACATAGAAGAGAATCGTCTCGGCGCCCTCGCGAAGGACCGCGAGGAACGCGATGGCGGCCAGGCCGAGGAGGGAGCCGCGAGTGAGCGAGGCGTCCGTCTGATCCTTGATGTAACGGTCCCAGGCCTCGTTGGAGGACTTCGAGACCATCCAGTTCGAGACCCAGATGAGCATGGCGACCGCGAAGAGGGCGGCGAAGCCTTCGAGGAGCTCCTGATTGGCTCCGGCGAGATTCGCGAACGAGGAGAAGAGGACGGCGAGGGCCGCGGAGGCGACGAGGGCGAGCACGACCCCGATCCACACGATCTTCGACTTGTCCTTGTGCCCGGCCTTGCCGAGGTAGGCGAGGATCGCGGCGACGACGAGGATCGCCTCCATGCCCTCTCGGAGGATGACGAGGAGCGAGGGGAGGAAGCCCGAGAGCCAAGGGCTCGTGGGGGCGGCCGCCTCGCCGACGTAGCCGTCGAGGGTGTTGGCGTCCTCGCGCAGGTAGTTCTTGAGATCGGCGAGGTGCTGAGCGACCGCAGCGTCGTCATGATCGCTCATCGCCTTCTTGACGAGGGAGAACTTCATCTCGACGGTGGAGACCCGATTCCCCGAGATACGCGCCATGACCTGCTTCTCGAAGCCGAGGGTCTCATAGCGCCGGTAGTAGGCGGTATTCACCCCGTCCTTACCCGCCTCGACATCGCCCGCCAGATAGTCCTTCTCGGCCTGATCCAGGATCTCACCCATCTCCTTCGCGACGCGCCCCCAGGCCCCCGGGCTGTAGTCGTTCGAGACAGCCGAGTTCCCGGCGCCGTCGAGGGTGTTGGCGTCCTCGCGCAGGTAGTTCTTGAGATCGGCGAGGTGCTGAGCGACCGCAGCGTCGTCATGATCGCTCATCGCCTTCTTGACGAGGGAGAACTTCATCTCGACGGTGGAGACCCGATTCCCCGAGATACGCGCCATGACCTGCTTCTCGAAGCCGAGGGTCTCATAGCGCCGGTAGTAGGCGGTATTCACCCCGTCCTTACCCGCCTCGACATCGCCCGCCAGATAGTCCTTCTCGGCCTGATCCAGGATCTCACCCATCTCCTCGGCGACCGCGCCCCAGCTGGACACGGCGCCCTCGGCTCGCGCAGCGGCCGGGGCGAGGACCCCGATGAGGAGGGCGAGGAGGAGCGGGGCGAAGAGGATCCAGGGGCGCCTCGTCAATGCCGTCGTCGAGGATGTCGATACGCCCACCCGTGTTCCTCCAGAATTCCGCTTGTCGATGTTGATGAGGGCGAGGGGGCCATGCCGACCCCGAAATCGCCAGAATTAGTTTAGCCTAACCTCCGCAAATTCAGAAATAAGTCACCGAAGAGTTACCTATTTGAGATCTTCGCAGGTGGGAGAGCCTCCGCGCGGGGCATCCCCAAGGCGCAGGACTCCGCTTTCCATCACCATCACACGATCGGCGAAATGAACGGCCTCATCCTCGTGCGTCACTACGAGCACCGCCGCACCCTCGTCCGCCGCACGCCGGAGCATCCTCAGCGCCGTCTGGGCGTTCCCCGCGTCCAGCCCCGCGGTCGGTTCGTCGGCGAGAACCGTCTCCGGCCGCATCACCAGCGCCCGCGCCACAGCCATCCGACGCAGTTCCCCTCCCGAGAGCTCATCGGGGCGAGCGTCGGCCAGGGGCGCCAGATCGACGCCCTCCAGCAGGGCCTCCGCCCGCTCGCGGACCCCCTCCTGCTCGACTCGCGCCCGGATGATCGACGGGAGGAGGACGTTCTCCAGCACCGACAGGCTGCGCAGCGCGGTGTGCCCCTGAGGGATCACGCCGATCCGCTCGTTGCGGAGCGCCGAGGCCGCGGCATCCGGGAGGGCGTACAGATCCTCGCCGTCAATCAGGACGGCCCCCTCCGTCGGCGCGAGGATCCCCGCCATCATCGACAGCAGGGTGCTCTTACCGCTCCCCGAGCGTCCGCGAATCACCAGCAACTCGCCGGGGCTCAGGCGAAGATCCACCGGCTCGACCGCCGAGAACATCGCTCCGCCGCGCACGCGCGGGAAGTCCTTCCTCACGCCTCTCGCTTCAAGAGTCACGTCATTCCCCTTCCCTGAGGACGAGCCCCACGTCCATCGCACCGATACGGCGAATCGAGACCCACCCCGCGACTCCCGCCGAGGCCAGGGCGACCAGGAGCGCAGCGAGGGCGATGAGTCCCGACTCCAAGGGCCCCGGCATGAGGAACCCGATGCCGAGCATTTGACTGACCAGCACCCGGAAGGCCGAGAGCAGGACCCCCGACACGACGACACCCGCGAGCGCGCCGGCCAGATCGACGGCCACGGACTCCGCGAGGACGAGGCGTCCGAGCCGCGAACGACTCACGCCCATCGCCCTGAGGAGGGCGAACTCCCGAGCCCTTTCGTGAATCATCATCGTGAACACGAGGACACTCATCCCCGATCCGACCGCCCATACGACGCCCACGAGCAGCGCGACCGCGCGCGATGTCCGCACGAGCGTCTCCGAGATCCCCGAGACCATGCTCTTCGCCGTCGAAACGGAGACCCCGTCCACGTTCTCGCGGATCCGCTGAGCGACCGCCTCCGTGTCCTCGCCGTCCGCGACGCGGACGAGAACCGAGGACACGACGCTCCCCGGATCGGCGTCCTGATACTTGTTCAGTCCCTTCTCCAAGGAGGCCGCCATGAGGCTCCTGCCCGTGTCGAAGTTCGCGTACACGGCGTTGTCGAGGGTCGAGCCCGTCGGATCGAACTGGCCGACGACCCTGAGAGTCCGACCGTAGATCTTGAAGGAGCCGTCGACCGGTACGGTGACGTTCGCTCCCACGAGGACGTCCATCTCGCCGATCTCCACGTCGCCCGTCGTGTCGGCGATCCACGGTTGAATGGCGAAATCCGTCTCCGGATCGAAGGCGATGACCTGGTATCTCCCCGAGCAGCAGCTCGCCCTCGCGGATGCGAGGAAGATCTGGGGAGATGCTTTCTCCACGCCGACGACATCGCGGACCCTCGCAACGACTCCCGCATCCATGTAGAAATAGCCCGGCTCGGCCTCGAGGAGGAAGGTCTGGGCGTCGAAATCCCCGCCGGCATCGCCCGGGGTGACGATCACATCGGCCCCGAGACGCGCCTCCACCGTCGCCAGGCCGCCGCGGATCCCCTGGACGAGGATGGTTCCCCCGAAGACAGCCGAGGCCATGAGCGCTGCGAATACGAACAGCGCGAAGGCGCGAATCGGGTGCGCGCGCAGAGCGCGAAGGGGCAGCTCCCTCAAAGAATGCATGGATCCGTCTCCTTCCTACGTCGTCAACAGCATCGAGTCGTCGGCGGCTCGCAACAGCCTCGGAAGCACGGCCCTTGCGCCGATCCAGGCGACGAGGAGGCTCATCGCCACCGCCGCGACGGCGAGCGCGGCGAGGTTGCCCGGGGAGACGAGCTCGCTCCTCACGGGCGCGACGCCGATGAGGGCGACGAGCCCCGCGGCCACGAGCGCCCCGAGCAGGGCCCCCGAGGCGTGGACCATGAGCGCCTCCCGTAGGAGGACGCGCTCGACGAGGGCCCTCGAAGCCCCGAGGATCCGCCACACGTTCGCCTCGCGGCGCCGCTCGTTGAACAGCGCCCATTGGGCGACAGCGAGCGCCCCGAGCAGGATCAGCCACGTCAGGGCCGCGACCCCGGCGAGCATGGACGAATGCGCGGACACCGAGGAGGCGGTCCCCGCCAGCGCTTCCTCCGAATGGACGGCCGTCACGCGTCGGACGTAGAGGTTGATCCAGTTCGTCACCGATTCCGCGTCGGAGCGCTCCTTGAGCCGTAGCAGCGCGACCGAGTAGTCGGCCTGCGGGTCGATAGAGGCGAAGGAATCGTCGCCTGCGGCGACCGCGGCGGCGATCACCCGCTCGAGGGAGCCTATCGGCACGAGCACCGCCTTGTCCAGCTCGGCGCCGGTCCTCTCGAGATGGGCGTCGACCGGCCATTCCTCGCCGAAGAGGGTCACCGTGCCCTCCCGCGACACCGCCACATCGGCGCCCACTGCGACGGATCCCTCCGGCACCACGTGATCGGGGCCCTCGCGCTGCCAGGGCGCGACGACGAAGTCGGAGGCCGGGTCGAAACCGATGATCCAGAGGGGCTCCCCCCCGCCGCTCGCGTCCGACAGGTAGAGCTGATAGGCGATGCGATCGATGTCCTCGTTGGAGTTCAGACGCGACAGAGTCGAGCGCTCCTTGTGGAAGAGGACGGGGCTGCCGACCATCTGGACGCAGGACTTGTCGAGTTGCAGGAAGCCCGCCGAGGGGTAGACGACGACGTCCGCGCCCAGTCTGTCTCGAGCCAGGGAGAGCTCAGCCCTCGTCGACTGCACGAGGAGCAGGCCCGTCAGCGCGCAGGCGGTCTGCGCGAGCGCGAGGAGCGCGAGGATCATCGTCCGCAGCGGGCGGGCCCGCGCGCTCTTCAGCGGGAGGCCCCTTAGGGAAAGACGGTCGCGCCTCATCACCCGGCGCCTCCCGCGCTCGTATCGAGCCACAGGGCCGGGCGGACCCCGTAGGTCGCATCGGCGGCGGCGCCGGAGCCGTGGCGTACGCCCTCACGGTCGACGTACTGCGCCGTGAAGTCGTAGGTTCCCGGGGAGCGCAACCACCAGTCGGCCCGCCCCTCCTCGTCCGCGGGCAGATCGTCGTTGTCGACGGCCGCGGATAGGGCGGCCGAACCGAGCGCGGCGCGCTCGACGGCGTTGGAGATGTAGATCGAGGCCTCGGTCTCACTCAGCGCGAAGACGCGATCCTTCGTCGCGGGGCCCGCAGCGGTGCCGGTCGCGGACTGCGGAGCGTTGGGGACCTCGACCGTCGGGATGAGGGAGAGCTCGCTTTCATTGAAAGCCGCCGCGAGGAAGTCCGAGTTCATCCATCTGCGGAGGTCGGAGCGCTCCCAGGTGACGGGCTCGAAGGGGACGCGGTGGTAGGGGGCGGCGTCGAGGGAATCGCGGCTAAGCAGCAGCAGCCTCCCGTCGATCCGGTCGAGGACGATCCAGCGGATCGGCTCCGGGCCGTTCGCGGCATCGCCGTCCTGTTCGAAGGAGCCGAACTCGATGAGATCCCCCTTCTTCGCCGAACGATGAGGGAGGGCGGGGTCCGCCTCGATCATCCCCCGAAGGCGCTCGGCCGAGTCGGCGTACCCATCGAGGCGCGAATAGGCGCGGTAGGCCCCTTCGCGCTCGCCGAGCTCCTCAAGGCGGAGAGCCTCCCGATAGGCAGCGTCCATCCGAAGGCGGTGGATCCCGAAGAGGGCGAGTGCGAGCGCGAGCAGCGCGACCCCGACGACGATCGCGCGCCGCTTCCGCCTCGCGGGGGAGGGCGGAAGCGCGATGGCACGCGCCCTCACCTCAGGCGACGGTCTGTTCGCCGCGCTTCGCCACGGAGGCGAGCGCCCCTGCGCCGGACAGGGCGATGAGACCCGTCATCACTCGGGTGAAGGGCTGGAATACGGTGTAGCAGCGCATGTTCTTCATCATGCACATGGGGCAGATCCCGCCGGGGACGAAGAAGAGGACGACACTCGCGATGATGGCGAGAAGCTGAAGAAGGATCCTCACACCCCTGTTCTTCACGAAAGCGGCGGTACCGAAGAGGACGACGAGGCCGATGCCTCCCGCAGCGACCGTGTTCTGACACTGGTGACAGTGCATCCAGGTGCCGTCCTCTCGACGGGGGCAGGCGGAGAAGACCGTCGTGACCCCGAGGATGAGCAGGGCACTCAACGCTGCTGGGGCGACGGCGAGCGCCAGATTCTTCTTCGACATGGGTTTGCTCCTTTGTTCTTTAACGGGCTCATATGCTGACGAGGTTGAACACATATAGTTAAGGGCATCCTTACTTAAATTGTCAATCTGCGGGCACCGCCGGACTGCGGATCGCCGGACCGCGGATCTCTCATCCTGGGATTCCGGAAACCGGAAGCGCCCGAGAGCCTTCGACATACGCGATAATCGGGCAGAAACAGCCGGAGGGCGACGTCGCCCGATCCCGCTCGCTGATGCCGACCCCGAGGAGTTCTCAGTGCTCGCAGCCGCCTTCACACCATAGACCACCGCAGTAGCCGGTTCGCTCCCCCTCTCGGCCCTCTTCGGCCTCCTCCGCTCATCGTGTTCTTCGTCACGCTCGGCGTCTTCAAGATCGCGACGCACTGGTGCGCGCTCGGCTCCCCCGCGGGTAGTTCATCACCGAACAGCCCCGACATCATCCTCCGAATCGGGAATCGTCGCGTTCCAGAGCCCTTCGCCTCGACGAAAAACCGGATCCAGTCGCGCAGAGGCCGTTTCATGCTCCCGGGGAAGGCGGAGCCCCCGCTCTCGGCCATGACGGTCGAGGGCGGGGGCTTCGAGGTTCGACGGGCTCTCATCGCCGCTCATCGGCGACGGGAGAGCGCGATCCGGGCCGACTCCCGTTCCACGGGCGCCCGACCCGGACCACGGAATCGGCTCAGGCCTCCTCGGTCAGGACCGCGGCACGGCCAGCCTCAAGGCGAGCAACCGGGACGCGGAACGGCGAGCACGACACGTAATCGACGCCGACCTCATGGAAGAAGTGGATCGACAGCGGATCGCCACCATGCTCGCCACATACACCCAGCTTGATGTTCGGCTTGGTCGAACGAGCGCGCGTCACGCCCTCGCGGACCAGGGTGCCAACACCGTGGACATCGATGGACTCGAACGGCGAAACACCGAAGATGCCGGCCTCAATATAGTGCGGGAAGAAGACGCCTTCGACGTCGTCACGCGAGAAGCCCCAGACGGTCTGAGTCAGGTCGTTCGTACCGAACGAGAAGAAGTCAGCTTCTTCAGCGAGATCTTCAGCGGTCATTGCTGCACGCGGAAGCTCGATCATCGCGCCGATGGTAACACCGGACAGGTCAACGCCACGCTCGGCTGCGACCTCGGCGATAATGTCTTCGCCCTCTTCGCGGATCAGCTGGAGCTCGCGGACGGAGCCGACCAGCGGAACCATGATTTCCGGCTTCGGGGACAGGCCACGGGAAACGAGTTCAGCGGCTGCCTCGCAGAGTGCGCGCATCTGCAGGGCGAACAGGCCGGGCAGGTAAATGCCGAGGCGGACGCCACGCAGGCCGAGCATCGGGTTCTGCTCGTGGAAGCGACGAACCTCAGCCAGCATCTTCTCGTCAGCCGGATCAGCTTCGCCGGTCGCTTTCGCGACAGCAACCTTGATTTCCAGCTCGGACAGTGCCGGCATGAACTCGTGGAGCGGCGGGTCAATCAGGCGGACGGTCATCGACTTGCCATCCATGACCTCGAGCATCTCGAGGAAGTCCTGCTTCTGGAGCTTTTCGAGTTCGCCGAACGCTGCAGCGCGTTCCTGCGAGCCCGGTGCGGAGAGGATTGCGCGCTCAACCAGTGGGCGACGTGCGCCGAGGAACATGTGTTCGGTACGGCAGAGACCGATGCCTTCAGCGCCGAACTCGATCGCACGACGCGAGTCGGTCGGGGTGTCAGCGTTGGCGCGGACGCGCAGGCGACGAACCTTGTCGGCGCGCTGCAGGATCTTGTCAACGGCCTTAACCAGTTCCTGGGTGCCTTCGTCGTTGCCGGCAGCAATCAGGCCAGCTTCGAGGCCGTGCGACAGGTAGGTGGTGACCGGAGAGTCGGTAACCGGGACCTCGCCGATGAAGATTTCACCGGTCTGACCGTCGATCGCGATCGTGTCGTCGGAGGTGTAGGTGGTGCCATCAATGACGACGGTGCCGGCCTCGGCATCGATCTCGAGCGCTTCGGCGCCACAGACGCAGGTCTTGCCCATGCCACGCGCGACAACAGCAGCGTGCGAGGTCTTGCCACCGCGGGCGGTCAGAACGCCTTCGGCGACAACCATACCCGGAAGGTCATCCGGGTTGGTTTCGCGACGAACCAGAACGCACTTGACGCCGTCAGCGTGGAACTTCTCAGCCTGAGCATTGTCGAAGGCAATCTTGCCGACTGCCGCGCCTGGTGAAGCGGCCATGCCACGTGCGATGAGTTCCTTGGCGGCTTTCGAGTCGAACTGTGGGAACATCAGCTGGGTCAGCTGGTCGCCGGTGACGCGAGTCAGGGCCTCGTCGCGGGTGATCAGCTTTTCTTCGGTCAGCTGGGTGGCGATACGGAATGCGGCGGCAGCGGTGCGCTTACCAACGCGGGTCTGGAGCATCCAGAGCTTGCCACGCTCGATGGTGAACTCGATGTCACACATGTCGCGGTAGTGGGTTTCAAGCTTGCGCATGATGCCGCGCAGCTTGTCGTAGGAAGCCTTGTCGATCTTCTCGAGGTCGGCGAGGGACAGGGTGTTGCGGATACCTGCAACGACGTCCTCGCCCTGAGCGTTCTCAAGGTAGTCGCCGTACACGCCTGCGTGGCCGGAGGAGGGGTCACGGGTGAAGCAGACGCCGGTGCCGGAGCCTTCACCCATGTTACCGAAGACCATGGTGCAGATGTTGACTGCGGTGCCCAGGTCGTGGGGGATGCGCTCACGACGACGGTAGATGCGTGCGCGCTCGGTGTTCCAGGAGCGGAACACGGCTTCGATGGCCATGTCCATCTGGGTGCGAGGATCCTGCGGGAAGTCCATGCCCTTCTGCTCGCAAACGATCTTCTTGAAGGTCTCAACGAGGCCCTTCAGGTCATCAGCGGTCAATTCGGTGTCGCCTTTGACGCCACGAGTTGCCTTCAGATCGTCCAGGGCGTCGGAGAACAGGTCACCATCAATGTCGAGAACCGTCTTGCCGAACATCTGGATCAGACGACGGTAGGAGTCCCATGCGAAGCGCTCGTTGCCCGAGATCTTTGCGAGGCCCTGAACTGAGTCGTCGTTCAGACCGATATTGAGGACGGTTTCCATCATGCCCGGCATCGAGAACTTTGCGCCCGAACGCACCGAGACGAGGAGCGGGTTGTAGGGGTCACCCAGGTGGCGTTCCATCTGGTCTTCGACGCGGCGAAGAGCGGTAGTCACCTCGGTTTCCAGGGATTCGGGAACAATCGAATCCTTGAGGTATGCGCGGCACGCCTCGGTGGTAATGGTGAATCCGGGGGGAACGGGCAGTCCAAGCTTCGTCATTTCCGCAAGGTTTGCGCCCTTACCTCCGAGCAGGTCCTTCATGGACTTGTCGCCCTCGGAGAAGTCATACACATACTTGACCATTGAGGTCCTCAACTTCCGTCGATCACGTAAAAGTGGCCCGCCATCGGGCCGCTAGTGGGAAGAATAGCAAAAAGGGACTTAGGTCACCGAATGCTTTACCTTTGTTTTCAGCATCTTTGCAGTTCGCTTAGGAAGTTTGTCGCATATGTGACATTTTCGCGCTGTTTCAGTAGGGGTAGATCAGTAGGGGTAGAGGTGTGTCTACACCTCGTTCCGCTCCCCATCGACGAGGCCCCCCGCGACACACTGCACCTGACGCGACACAACCGGGCTCGAACACGCCAAACCGTCGCACCAGGTGCACTCGGGAGCACAAAACCCTCCGACACGCATCACCGCCTGCACCTCACGCGACAAAACCAAGCTCAAACACGCAAAACCGTCGCACCAAGTGCAGCCCGTGCAAAAAACACTGGCGGGCCCACCCCCAAGGGTGAGCCCGCCAGCTCTACACGTTCAACGCCGGTTGCTGACCGTTGAAGGTCGCTGAGCGTTGAAAGTCATTGACCGTTGAAAGTGAATTTTCGGTCCGGACCTTCACCCTCGACACCGACCGTGACAACCTGGCCGGCAACGATCTCTCCGAAGAGGATGCGCTCAGACAGAGCGTCTTCGATCTCGCGCTGGATGGCGCGACGCAAGGGGCGCGCACCGAGCACCGGGTCGAAGCCAAGATCGGCCAGCAGATCGCGTGCTTCGTCGGTGAGCTGCAGGTGCATGTCCTGCGCTTCCATACGCTTGGCCAGCTTCGCGATCATCAGGTCGACGATCTGCTTGATCTGATCCTTGTTCAGTGGCGGGAACACGATCGTGTCATCGACGCGGTTCAAGAACTCGGGGCGGAAGTGCTGCTTGAGCTCTTCATCAACCTTTGCCTTCATACGCGAGTAGTCATGCGTCAGGTTGTCAGCGGACTGGAAGCCCGTCAAAACACCCTTGTTGATGTCACGTGTACCAAGGTTCGTGGTCATGATGATGACCGTGTTCTTAAAGTCGACCTTGCGTCCCTGAGAGTCAGTCAGGCGACCTTCTTCGAGGATCTGCAGTAGCGAGTTGAAGATGTCCGGGTGAGCCTTTTCAACCTCGTCGAAGAGAACGACAGAGAATGGCTTGCGACGAACCTTTTCAGTCAGCTGGCCACCCTCGTCGTAACCGACGTAGCCAGGAGGAGCACCGAAAAGCCGCGATGCCGTGTGCTTCTCAGAGAACTCGGACATGTCCAGCTGGATCAGAGCATCTTCGTCACCGAACAGGAATTCGGCAAGCGCCTTCGCCAACTCGGTCTTACCGACACCGGTCGGACCGGCGAAGATGAACGAGCCACCGGGACGGTTCGGATCTTTCAGTCCAGAGCGAGTACGGCGGATCGACTGCGACAGCACGCGAACAGCTTCTTCCTGACCGATGACACGCTTGTGCAGCTCATCTTCCATCTTCAAAAGCTTCGTCGTCTCAGTCTGGGTCAGCTTGAAGACCGGGATGCCAGTCGACATGGCCAGGACCTCGGCGATCTCTTCTTCCGTGACCTCTGCGATGGAGTCGGATTCTCCGCCCTTCCAGGACGTTTCCTTCTCTTCACGCTGAGCAACCAGGTTAGATTCTTCGTCGCGCAGGCCGGCTGCCTTCTCGAAGTCCTGATCGTCGATCGCCGATTCCTTGTTGCGACGAACTTCGGCGATCTTCTCGTCAAGTTCACGCAACTCCGGCGGAGCGGTCATACGACGAATACGCAGGCGTGCGCCCGCCTCATCGACCAGATCGATGGCCTTGTCCGGCAGGAAGCGATCAGAGATGTATCGGTCCGCAAGTTCAGCGGCTGCCTTGATTGCTTCATCGGTGATGATGACGCGGTGGTGCGCCTCGTAGCGGTCACGCAAGCCCTTCAGGATTTCGACGGTTTCCTCAACGCTCGGCTCGTCGACCTTGACGGGCTGGAAGCGTCGCTCAAGCGCCGCATCCTTTTCGATGTACTTGCGGTACTCGTCGTTCGTGGTCGCGCCGATCGTCTGGAGCTCGCCACGCGCAAGCATGGGCTTGAGCATCTGGGCGGCGTCGATCGACCCTTCAGCGGCGCCCGCACCGACCAGGGTGTGAATTTCGTCGATGAAGAGGATGATGTCGCCACGCGTACGGATTTCCTTGAGAACCTTCTTCAAGCGTTCTTCAAAGTCGCCACGGTAGCGCGAGCCAGCGACCAGCGAACCCATATCCAGGCTGTAGATCTGGCGGTCCTTGATCGTTTCAGGCACATCACCGTGGACGATTGCTTGCGCCAGTCCCTCGACGACGGCGGTCTTACCAACGCCGGGTTCACCGATCAGAACCGGATTGTTCTTGGTGCGACGCGAGAGGACCTGCATGACGCGCTCCATCTCGACACGACGACCAATCACCGGGTCGAGCTTGTTATCGCGAGCAGCCTGGGTCAGGTTGCGGCCGAACTGCTCCAGAACCGCAGAGTTCTGGCGTTCGTGCGTGGAGGACCCGCCAACGCCCGCGCCGACAGATTCGCGTCCTTCGCCTTCGCCGCGCTGGTATCCGCTGAGTAGCTGGATCACGTTCTGGCGAACCTGGGAAAGGTCAGCGCCACGCTTGGTCAGAACCTGGGCGGCGACGCCTTCACCTTCTTTCAGCAGGCCAAGCAAAAGGTGTTCGGTGCCGATGTAGTTGTGGCCAAGCTGCAGTGCCTCACGCAGTGACAGCTCGAAGACTCGCTTTGCGCGCGGTGTGAAGGGAATGTGGCCTTCAACCGTCTTTTCGCCTTCGCCAATGATCTCAATGACGGACGCACGGACGTCGCCATCGTTAATGTCCATCATCGCGAGTGCCTTCGCGGCGACGCCTTCCCCTTCGGAGATCAGGCCGAGCAAAAGGTGCTCAGTCCCGATGTAGTTGTGCTTGAGCCCGCGCGCTTCATCCTGCGCGAGGACGACGACGCGCCTAGCTCGGTCGGTAAACCGTTCGAACATGTCATTCCCTTTGTGTCCGGGGACCGCGCCAACGCGCGGAGTGATTCTTCAACTGAAACCACACTAAGCGAGCGCACGATTATATGCGCGTTAGTTCGCCATGGGGTGAAAAAGGAATATCGACGAGGCTGATCGGCTCCCGGCTGTTTCAGTTACGCTTCGGATTCCACCAGTACGGTGAACGGGCCATCATTGACCAGCGAAACTTCCATCATCGCGCCGAATTCGCCCGTTGCTACTTCGAGTCCGCGACCTCGTAAATCGGCGACAACCGCATCGACGAGAGGCTGCGCTTCATCGCCCGGGGCGGCATTCACCCACGAGGGGCGACGTCCCTTGCGCGTATCCCCGTAGAGCGTGAACTGCGAAACCACCAGGATCGGAGCACCGAGTTCCGAGGCGGACTGCTCATCACCGAGAATGCGAAGTTCCGCGATCTTACGGGCGGCAGTCGCAACTTGCTCCGCACCGTCTCCCCTTTTCACGCCGAGCAACACCATCAGACCCGGGCGATCAATCGCTCCGACAACCTGACCGTCAACAGACACGGAAGCGCTGGTCACGCGCTGAATAACCGCGCGCATCAGCGGGCTCCCAACGCGCCCAGGCCACCGATCGGCGACACGTCATGGCGACGCAGATCAGGATTATTCAAATCAGCGCCCGGACGCGTTTCGGGGGACATTGCAGATTTGCCATCAACGGGAACAATCAGTTCCTGAGCTGCAGCAATACCGTCCAAGTCGAACACCATCGACGCCGGAATGTTGCGCGCAAGCACCGCCAAAGCAATCGGACCAAACTCCGCATGGCGAGCAACAGAGGTCACGACACCAACAACTCGACCGTTCGATTCAATGCGAGTACCTACCTCGGGAAGGTCGCCTCGTGAACCATCAAGCTGCAGGAACGTCAGGCGACGCGGCGGACGCCCCAAATTGAGCACGCGAGCAATCGACTCCTGCCCGCGATAACAGCCCTTATTCGTGTGGACCGCAGTGCGCAGCCAATCGACCTCAGCCGGAATCGACCGCGCGTCCGTGTCGACACCCAAGCGCGGGCGCCACGCAGCAATACGCATCGCCTCCCACGCAAGGAACCCCGCAGGCTTCCGCTTCGCATCAGCGGCCAGCCAGTCGGTAACAAACTGCTTCGCCCCGTCGCGATGCACAACATGCAAACGTATCCGTGAGCGTTCGCCCGGATGAGAGCCCTGGAAGTATTCCGTGCCTCCCTCGGTCGTGCCCGGCCACGGATCGTTCCAGGTCAGCACGAGGCCGGGAAGCCCGGTAGCTGTATCCGTGTCACTGCCCGCGGTCGCGAACACCGTCACGTCAGAACGCACATCAACCCGCACGCGCAGAGCAAACTGCATCGAACGCAAGAATTCCGCTAGACCCCGGGTGTCATGGCCTTCGCAGATCAACCACGTATTCTCGCCGTCGTCCGCTACTGCAGCCTGGTGCTCAATATGACCCTGAGGATCCAGAACCAGAAGCTCCTTCGAATCCCCCGGGCCCATACCCGTGACAATCTGCGTCGCAATGCTGGTCAGCCACGTCTGACGATCCACACCAGACACGGTGATGACGCCCAAGTCTGCGCGATCCGTGATCGCCCGGCCCTCTTCCAAGGCCCACTGTTCCCCCAAAGGGTCGCCGTAATGCAGGGCAATCGGCGTCGCGGGGATCGCAAAGGTCTTTAGCTCCGCCCCTTCTTCAGGGGTGTCAGCGTCTTTAGCGCGGGTGTCCTGATCCCCTAGATCGTCGGACGTGAGAATCGCACCTGGCCACGTGGCAAGCGGAGACAGCCACTCATCGGCAGGCGAATCCGACGTAGCGGAAGAAACGGGGGAATCAGACAAGGAAACCACTCTCAGCCTCGGCGTCAATGCCCTCAACGGCTTCGCCCGACGCGGTGTGCGCCTGCTCGGTACGCATCAGGCGACCCGAGAACTCAACGGCAGCTTCGCCACCAGCAATAGTCTTTTCCTGTGTCCACATGAGCTCACCCGCGACCAGGCCGTACATACGCCCCAGGTGCTCGACCTCTTGCGCCTTCGCGTCGCGCGCAATCGCATCCGACACCATCTGCACGCGCGGGCCAACTCCCACGCCCGCCCACAGCACACCAAGACCATTCGTCAGAGCCGAAGTCGCCGTGAATTCGCGTGGCACATACTGACCCGGAGGAGGCAGCTCACCCGTAGTCGGCATCACCGACACGTACATCGTCTCTTCGACCAGAAGCTCACCGCGACCAATTTGCGACAGCCCCTCGGCAGCGTCCCACGTCGGCTCAATCTCAACGCCGGGAGCCGGAAGACCCTGGTAAATCGACGTGGTGAAACGCATCTGCTCACCACAAATCTCACCGCGCATCTCTTCAATGATCGCAGTATCCGTTTCAGCGCCTGCGACCATGCCCCAGCCCTTCCACGTACCGAGCATCCAGGCGAGAGGAGCAAGAGCAACAGGCAAATCAGCAGGAATAACCATCATGGAAATTAGCCTAAAGGTTTGCGCGCGCCCATGCGATATTTGGGTTCGCCACCACCGCGTCAGTCAGCAGTTTCGAGGCTCGAAGCGAGGATTTGGCTCAGATGCCACCGATGCGGATCAACGCGTAAATCGGAATCGCAGCAACCAAGAATTTTGCGCAGGCGCGACCCAGCGCCCCTGTCGGCGGGCGACGCGTCGCGTGATCACCCAGCAGACCATCAAGAACCACAATCGTCATACCAACAGCCACACCTTCAAGCAGACCGAAAAGAGCGGCCGCCGGAATCGGACCGATGACGGAGGCAAGGCCCGGAAGAATAATCGGCGTCATCTGCGATGCACGACCGGCAATATATGCGACAACACCAATGATTGCGCCCGAGATCGCTCCCACCGAAAGCGCACCAATCGACTGCGAACGATAGGTGTGGCCAATCTGGTCTCCCCACACAATCAGCGCAATCAAGACCGCGGCAACGGGGATTATCACGCTCCACTGCTCAAGAGAATTCAACGTGATCCACGCAGCCGACGCGGCAATCAGAATCAAGGCTCCAATCGCGGAAGCAAGAGTCAAAGAGGTCGGACGCTCATTGGGACGAGTCTTCACTCGGCGTAGCACCATCACATCGGCCTCATCGACTGATTCACCTGCGATAAGAGCTTCCTGAAGAGCCCGCTCACGCTGGCGTTGCGCAATCGTTTCAGCACAATTCTCACCCGTGATAAACGAGTGATTCGTTGGCGTTGGAGCCGTGAAAATCACCGAAGCAACAATCACAACAACCGACGCCCCGATCACCGGAACGCCATATTTTAAGTCGCCCGTCAGCGCGACCATCATCGGCAGAACAGCTGCTGAAAGCGCCAACGCGATAATCGTGAGGGGAGGAAGATCCAGACCGGTAAGCGCACCCCACGTGAAGGCAAGAACAACACCGATCAGAGCAATCAGGGGAGCAAACGTCAAAGACGTTGCCGGCAACGCCCACACGACCACGGTCAGAATCGAGAAAAGAAGAACGATGACCGCGGATAAGCGCATACCGGTCGCGATCGACAGGGTTGCCATCGAAAGGCGGTCGCTTAAACCGCGACGCCCTCGATGAGAATGGGGCGTCAAGGCACGTCGAGTGGGAACAGACTCCATACGATTCATGGTCGCACATTTTGGTGGGATGTCCCACCTGTCCTCCCCTCGCTGGCGAGGCTCGCATTACGTATGCTTGTACGCGCACCGAGTTGTTAAGCCCCGGGCTCCAAACTCTGCCGCTACGAGCGGCCTTCGCGCCGACAGGCGCTTTCGGCTCGGTGTCTAGTCGTTGAAAAGTGGCTACGATGGGTTTCCTGTCGTGGCCACTTTTTCTATTCCGTCCGTTCCCTGTAGGCCCCTGCGAACGCCAAGGGATAAAACAAGGCTGGCCCGGGTGTTTCACCCGGGCCAGGCCTCGTCAATATGATCGCGGACGGCATTGCTACGTTCACACCGAAATCAGCGGAGTAGTGCTCAGTCTGCGTGGGGCGACGGCTCCACCAAACGGCGGACGGTCGCCAGCGGTGTCAGATTAGCGGGTAGCGGATGATCGTCGCTTCACGACCAGCGCCGACGCCGATCGACTGAATGCGACAACGCGACAGTTCTTCGAGGCGCGCGATGTAATCCTGGGCGTTCTTCGGCAACTCTTCGAAGGTACGGCAACCGGTAATGTCCTCTTCCCAACCGGGCAGTTCTTCGTACACCGGGACAGCGTTCTCGAAACCGACCTGGTCAAGGGGCATTTCTTCCATGCGGGTGCCATCGACCTCATAGGCGACGCAGACCGGAATGGTCGGATAGCCAGAAAGGACGTCGAGCTTCGTCAGGCAGATGTCAGTCAGGCCGTTGATGCGGGTCGCGTAGCGCATGACAACCGCGTCGAACCAGCCGGTGCGGCGAGCACGACCGGTGGTCACACCAAATTCGCCACCCTTGTGACGCAGGGCCTCACCGACCTCGTCATCAAGTTCTGTCGGGAACGGGCCTTCACCCACGCGCGTCGTGTACGCCTTCGCAACACCGACAACGCGGTCGATGCGGGTCGGGCCAACACCGGTGCCAGTCAGCGCACCGCCGGCGGTCGGGTTCGACGAGGTCACGAACGGGTATGTGCCATGGTCGATGTCGAGCATGGTGGCCTGACCACCTTCAAAAAGCACCGTGTCGCCACGATCAAGCGCCTCATTCACTTCGAGAGACGCATCGCAGACCATCGGGCGGATACGATCGGCGTATGCGAGCAGTTCTTCAGTGACGGTGTCAGGATCGAGGGTTTCCATGCCGACGGCTGCGAAAACCTCATTTTTCGGAGCGAGAGCTGCCTCGATCTTCTCGCTCAGTGTCTTCGGGTCGAACAGATCCTGAATGCGAATGCCGACGCGATTCATCTTGTCCGCGTAGGTCGGGCCGATGCCACGGCCGGTTGTGCCGATCTGGTTCTTCCCACGAGCGCGCTCGTTCGCCTGGTCCATCAGACGGTTGTAGCTGGGGATGATGTGAGCGTTGGAGGAAATCTTCAGGCGCGAGCAGTCAACGCCACGCGATTCCATTTCTGCCAGTTCCTGGAACAGAACATCAATATCGACGACGACGCCGTTGCCGATGATCGGGGTAACGCCCTTGGATAGGATGCCCGCGGGTAGCAGGTGCAGTGCGTACTTTTCACCGTCGATGACGACAGTGTGACCGGCGTTGTTACCGCCGTTGAACTTTACGACATAGTCAGTGTTCTGGCCGAGCTGGTCGGTCGCCTTACCTTTACCTTCGTCGCCCCACTGGGCACCGAGCACGATCACGGCTGGCATGGGTCTCTCCCCGATATTCTTGCTATACGTACGACTGTGGCCGCACCTCGCGTAATTCTACCGAGATTTACGCCAGCGCGTGAGCAGTAACTGTTCCGCAGGTTATTCCAGAAGAGCGCTCCTACTTGTAGTGACTCCATATGCGCAAAACGTGGACAGTCTGAGTTTCTGGAAAGACCTCGTAAACGAGTCAATGTTGGAAATTGGTACGACGCGAGTAGTAACCGCTTAAGTCTGTAACCAGCCACTCATAATTCGAGCGATACAGATTGGCTCGAGCAGCAGTGGCAGTAACAGCAGACACGCTAACGCGTACGCCTTCACGTACGCTTTAAACATTAGAAATCTTACTCCGCCCCTTCATCGGGGGTTTGTTTGGGCGGGCGGCCTCGTCCCCGAAGTGGCTGAGCCTTTGCTTCACGCCCCGCATCCTTCAGAGCGCGACGAAGAATGATCTCGATCTGCGCGTTCACACTGCGTAGGTCGTCTGCCGCCCACTTAGACAACGCCTCGTGGACGGCAGGATCTAAGCGCAGAAGAATCTGCTTGCGCTCATTCTTCGGAGTCATTTACTCACCCGGCGACTCACACTCCCCAGTACCAACCCAGCAGGTCAGTACAGTGAGCCCGCATTCACAACCGGCTGAGTGCGCTGGTCAGAGCAGAGCACGACCAGCAGGTTCGATACCATCTGAGTCTTGCGTTCATCATCCAGCGACACGATGTCATTGTCTTCCAGACGGTTCAGCGCCTGCTCAACCATGGTGACCGCGCCTTCGACGATCTGCTCACGGGCAGCGATCACAGCACCGGCCTGCTGGCGCTGCAACATTGCCTGCGCAATTTCGGGCGCGTAAGCGAGAGACGAAATACGAACCTCGACGATTTCAAGACCGGCCAGTTCGACGCGAGCCGCAACTTCGCGCGCAAGTTCAGCCGAGACAACGTCTGTACCGCCACGTAGCGAGGTTTCGCCCGGGCCGGGCTCGTCATAGGGGTGCGAAGTGGCGACGTGACGCAGCGCCGACTCCGCCTGAGCCTTGATGAATTCCTCGTACTGCTCGACCGCGAAGACCGCGCGCGCCGTGTCAGCAACCTGCCAAACGACGATCGCCGCAATATTCACCGGGTTACCGTCGGAATCGTTGACTTTCAGCTCGCTCGTCTCGAAGTTGTGAACCTTGACGGAGACCTTCTTGCCATTCGTAAACGGTGGCACCAGCACCAGGCCCGTCTTACGAACCGTGCCGATGTACTTGCCGAAGAACTGGCGAACCGAGGTCTGGCCAGGAGAGATGACCGCCAAGCAGGGCATTAACAGCATGACGAGGAGGAACATGACCGAACCGGAAACGAGCCTTGCTTCGCCGCCCGCTTCGCCAGCGTCGGCCGCGATCACGCCGATAACGAACAGGTAGATCGAGTAGGCGAAACCTGCGAGCAGGATCAAGGCCATCGGGAAGGCGATCGCCGATCCGAGTGCCGGCGCTTTCTTTTCCGCAATATTCACGCGCGCCTCTGCTTCAGCAAACGCGTTGTCAGCTACACCTTTGACGTTGATGTCCTCTTCCTGAGTCACCGAGTGCACCATCAGTTCTCCTTTACGACCCGCGCCAGCCGATCAGCTAGCTCCACACGAATGCGATATCAATATGATATCTATTTTTCACTCCGCGTCAATAGCGAGTTTTCGGCTGGGTATAGTGGGCGGCCTCGTGCATCATTCGCGGTCGCGGACTATTGACAATTCGCGAGGCCAGGCGCGCAACGCCAGCCGAAAATGCGTGCTCACGCAGAATGCGTAGCACATCTCGCCAGCCGAGAGTAATCCGGCTAAGCGCTAAGGAAAGAAAAGACACACAAGGCGACAAAAACGGGCTTTCAACTAGGAAAACATCGCCTTACACAACAAAATCCGACACCTGTCACCGCCCAAACTCCGCCAAGCACCCACAAATGCCTCGCGCCCGCGCTCTTACGCAAGGGAAAACACGGGAACGATGAAAAAGCTGGCGACGCCTAGCTCAGCTAGCACGCCTACCTTGCCAGGCGACGCCTACCTCTGCTAGCAACGCCTACCTCGCCAGGCGATGCCTACCGTAGTTGACGGTTATCTCACTTAACCGCGGCAGCCTCCGCGCGGACGGAGGCGACCTCGTACAGGGCGATGCCGGTTGCGACGGCGGCGTTCAACGATTCGACCGCGGACGAGATCGGGATGGACACAATCTGGTCGCAGGTTTCGCGAACCAGGCGGGACAGACCCGCCCCTTCGGCGCCGGTGACAACGACCAGTGGCGCGTCGGCGAGCTTCAGCCCGCGCAACGAGGCGTCTCCCCCGCCGTCAAGGCCGATGACGAACATACCGTTCTTCTTGCACTCCTCGAGGGCACGGACCAGGTTGGTTGCGCGCGCGACGGGAACTCGGGCGGCTGCGCCAGCAGAGACCTTCCACGCGGTGGTGTTGACACCTGCGGAGCGACGTTCCGGGATGATGATGCCGTCGGCACCGAATGCTCCGGCGGAACGGAGGACCGCGCCCAGGTTGTGCGGGTCGGTCACCTGGTCAAGCGCGACCAGCAGGGGCGTTCCGACCTTCTGGAAGGACCCGACGATCAGGTCTTCGACGTGCGAATATTCGTATCCGCGTACCTCAACGGCTACGCCCTGGTGGACTGCGCCGTCGGTTGCGACGTCGAGGTCGCGACGGGTGACCTCGAAAACGGGGGCGCCCATGTGGGTGGCGAGGCGGATGACCTCTTCGACGCGGTCGTCTTTCACGTTGTCGAGCACGAAGACACGTTCAATCGGCACGTTGGCGCGGACGGCTTCGGCGACGGGGTTGCGACCGGCAATCAGTTCGTGGCCGGGTGCGACCTTGATGGATGACTTGGCGCGCGCGCGTGCGATCGCTGCTTCCCGAGCTTCGCGTGCTTCCCGCTGGATCTTGCGCTTGTGCGCGGGATGGTAAGTCCGGTCTTCAGCCTTCGGGGTCGGCCCCTTACCTTCGAGCCTACGACGCGAATGCCCGCCGGTGCCGACTTTCGCGCCCTTCTTCGATCCGGGTTTGCGCACTGCACCGCGACGACCGTCGTTTCCCGCCATGAGTTTCACCTATCGTTCGTTGGTCTCGCCTCCCGGCGAGCAGTTCAGATAGCAAGCCTATCGGCTCCACTACTGTTTTCCCGCACGATATCGCCATTTGCGGTAGGTATCACGGCGCGCTTTCTCTTGTTCACCAATTGACGAGGCCCAGAACGCAAGCGATTTCCGACTTTCGCTCCGATTTTCGCCTGCACAATTCCTCGCGCGAGAGGCTTGCCTGCGATCAGCGGAAGGTCAGGCGAGTTTCCAGGTTGCTCCGTCGCGCCCGTCTGCGACTTCAATTCCCGCGTATGCGAGGCGGTCACGAAGAGCGTCTGCGCGTGCCCAGTCCTTTTCGGTGCGAGCCTGCGCGCGTTCTTCGATGACGGCCTGAACTAGGGTGTCGAGCGCGTCGTGTTCGCCAGATCGGGCACCTCCAGCTGTGCCAGCGGAGCCCAGTCCGCTTCGCCACTGCTCGGATGCGGGGTCAAGTCCGAGGACATCAAGCATGGAGCGCACCAACTGCTGTTCACGTCGAACCGCTTCGGTGTCGCCCGCTTCGATGGCGACGTTGCCGGCCTTCATGTGCTCGTGAATGACGGCAAGTGCTCCGGCCACGTTCAGGTCATCGTCCATTGCGGTCACGAAGCCTTCGGGTAGCTCGGACGCAGGCAGTGCAATTTTGGAAGCGGGAACCTCGCCTGCAATCACGATCGCACGTTCCACGAAGGCGGAGAACTTCGCCCATGCAGCGGCAGCTGCTGGCAAAGTTTCGGGGCCCCACTCGATAGCACTGCGGTGATGAACGGTCGAAAGCGCCCAACGAACGGCAGCAGCCGGATACTCTGCAGTCAGAGCGTCGATGGAGAGCACATTGCCCAGCGACTTCGACATTTTCTCGCCCTTCATGGTGACCCACGCGTTGTGAACCCAGAGGCGAGCGAATCCCCAACCTGCGCCGTGTGACTGAGCTTGTTCGTTCTCGTGGTGCGGGAATCGCAGGTCGATTCCACCGCCGTGAATATCGAATTCGTCGCCCAAATAGCGCCGCGACATCGCAGAGCATTCGAGATGCCAGCCCGGGCGGCCTCGTCCCCACGGAGAATCCCACGCCGCAGTTTCCGGCTCGCTTGCCTTGGCTGCCTTCCAGAGCGCGAAGTCGCGAGGATCGCGCTTGCCCGCTTCCACAGCGGCGTCGATCTGCGCCTCGTCTTCGGTGGTGCGCATGTCATCGAGCTTCTGGCGGGTCAACGACCCGTAATCATCCTGGCTGGCAACGGAGAAGTAGACGTTGCCCTGGCCGTCGGCGTAGGCGTGCTCGCGCTCGATCAGGCGGTTAATCAGGTCAATCTGGTCCGGAATATGACCGGTCGCGTGAGGTTCGTAGGTCGGTGGCAGAACACCGAGGGTCTCGTACGCTTCGGCGAACTCGCGCTCGAAACGCTGCGCCCAGGCCCACCATTCAACGCCCGCGTCGGCGGACTTGCTGAGGATCTTGTCATCAATGTCGGTGACGTTGCGAATGTACGTGACGTCCAAACCATTGCGCTTCAGCCAACGAATCAGCGAGTCGAACGCGACGGCCGCGCGCAGGTGTCCGACGTGTGGCGCACCCTGCACCGTCGCGCCACATAAGTAAATCCCCACTTTCCCCGGGTTTACAGGAACCAGTGGCTGCAGGGTGGCGGACTTCGAGTCGTACAGGTGAAGCGTCATAGTGCCATGCTACCTGCGTCGGCTCCCACGGTACGAAGCCGCCTCCACTTTTAGGACTGCGTAACGCGACGAAAGGGCGGGGGGGCGTAGGGGACAAGCGTTTCGGGAGCTCAGTTTCCGGGCGTGATCTTTTCTTCGATCAGGGCACGCAGGGCATCGGCGTCGTTCGGCAGGCTCACGACGCGTTGCTCGCCACCCTCAATATCGACGAATCGGGCGGGAACGGTGGGCTCGTGGCCGGTTGCCTCGCGGATCGTGTCGGCAAACTTCACGGGAAGCGCAGTTTCCATGACGACGGTCGGCCCGTCCACATGCGGTGCCCACTGGCGTGCGACGTGCATGCCGTCCGCGGTATGCGGGTCCAGCAGGTAGCCGTCGTTTTCTTCGGTGAAGAGAATCTGTTCCAGGCGGTGGGCATGGTTTGAGGTGCCCGACACGAAGCCGTAGTTTTCGCCAAGGGTGGCAAATTCTTCAGTGTCGGACAGATCGAAGAAGCCGTCTAAGTTCAGGGCCTCACCGAACAGCTGAGCGGTACGCTCCCCGTCGCGACCAAGCAGATCGAAGATAAAGCGCTCGAAGTTGGATGCCTTCGAAATATCCATCGACGGCGACGAGGTTGCCAGTGTTTGGGCCGAAGAACGAACGCGGTAGACACCGGTGCGGAAAAACTCGTCAAGAACATCGTTCTCGTTCGTAGCCACAACAAGCCTTCCCAATGGCAAGCCCATCTGTCGCGCCACGTGGGCTGCACAAATATTGCCGAAGTTGCCCGAGGGAACGACGACGTTCACTCGGCAATCCAGGTCGAGACCACCGTCCGCGCCTCGTGCCACCTGCAACCAGGTCGCGACGTAATACACGACTTGGGCGAGCAGGCGCGCCCAATTGATCGAGTTGACCGCGCCCAGGTGCCATTTCGCCTTAAAGTCGGGGTCCATGTTGACCGCCTTGACCAAGTCCTGACAGTCATCGAATACGCCCTCAACTGCGACGTTCACAATGTTGTCGTCCAGCAGGGAGAACATTTGCGCGCGCTGGAATGCTGTCATGCGTCCGGCCGGAGTGAGCATAACGACCGACAGGCCATTCCGGCCTCGTAGCGCGTACTCAGCAGCAGAGCCGGTATCGCCGCTGGTCGCACCCACAATCGTCAGCCAATCTCCACGACGGTCGAGCTCGTACTCGAAGAGTTCGCCGAGCAACTGCATCGCCATGTCCTTGAACGCTGCCGTCGGACCATTCGACAGATGCGACACCCAGACTCCGGACTGGAGGTGCGTGACCGGAACGATCGCCGGGTCACTGAACGCGGGCGAGCGGTAGGCGCGAGCGGTAATCGCCTTCAGGTGCTCGGAGGGAATGTCGTCAATGAACAGTTCGAGGACGCGGGCAGCGAGCGCCGCATAGCCTTCATCTGCGAGGACTCGGCTGAGTTCTTCGAGGTCTGTCGCACCCAGTTGCGGGTAGCTTTCAGGCATGTAGAGGCCACCGTCGGGGGCGAGTCCTTCCAGAAGGATGTCGCTGAACGAGCGCGCGTTGTCGGCTGAAGATTGGCGAGTCGAAATGTACCGCATGCGCCGATCCTATCGGGGTCAGGCTGTCGCACGAGCCCCGTCCCAAATCCGCGTCGCACCGGCTAGCCTTAAAGCATGACTGACACCGCTCACTCCGCTCCCGTCCCCTTCCGCATTGGCCAAGCGATCGACGTTCACGCGTTCGCAGTCGCAGACGAGTGTGGGAATCTGCCCGACAAGACGCTCATGCTCGCGTGTTTGGAGTGGCCGGGCGAAACCCCACTGGAAGGTCACTCTGATGGCGACGTTGCAGCTCACGCGGTGTGCGACGCGATTTTGGCGGCGACCGGCCTGGGCGAAATGGGAAGCGTGTTCGGGACCAGTCGACCCGAGTGGTCGGGCACATCCGGCGAACAGTTCCTTGTCGAGGTATGCCGAATGGCTCGCACAGCCGGCTGGCACGTCGGTAATGCGACCGTGCAGGTGATCGGCACAAAGCCTCGCATGGCTGCGCGTCTGCCCGAAGCATGCCAGCGGATGAGCGAGATCGTCGGCGCCCCCGTTTCCGTCAGCGCCACGACGACGGACGGGCTTGGGTTTACGGGACGAGGCGACGGCTTGGCAGCAACAGCGGTTGCGCTCGTCGTTCGGGCTCAGTAGTTCGCCAGCGCGAACGAGGTTGCGCGGGGAAACCGCGGGCAAGTACCCGCGAAGAAAACGGCGGTCGAGATCCCCCGCGACAAGCGCACCTCAAGAATCGGGAAGAGAACAGAGGCGAGCAGGCAGAAAGAATCAGCCCGCTACTCCCCCATTACTTTTCGAGGTGCTCCAGGTGTGCCTTGTCTGCCTTGACCGGGATGGTCAGGACCAAGCCAACGGCGAGGATCAGGATGACACCGAGGATGCCCCAGTAAGTGTAGTCGTCACCGGTGGACTGCGTCTTGCCGATCTTCAGAAAGACACCGTACATGAACGGCGCCAGGAAAGAGACGGCGCGGCCGGTGGTCGCGTACAGGCCGAAGACTTCGCCTTCACGACCTGCGGGGATGATACGGCCGAGGAACGAACGGGATGCCGACTGGGTCGGGCCGACGAAGATGCAGAGCAACAGGCCAAGGCTCCAGAAGACAATCGAGCCGTGCGCGTGGAAGAAGAAGACGCCCAGGCCGAAAACGACCATCGAAGCGAGCGAGAAGATAATGACCTTTTTCGGGCCAATCTTGTCGTCGAGAGCGCCAAAGCCGATGGTGGCTAGGCCCGCCACAACGTTCGCGGCGATTGCGAAGATCATGACGTCACCGGCGGAGAAACCGAACGCGGACTTTGCCAGGATTGCACCGAAGGTGAAAACGCCTGCCAGACCGTCGCGGAAGACAGCGGAAGCCAGCAAGAAAAACAGTGTGTGCGGCGCTTCGCGGTGCAGGCCCTTCACGGTCTGCCAGAGCATACGGTAGGAGTCGAGCAGAGATTCTTTCGAATCATCGTGGTGCAGGACCGATGGTTTCGGCGGGTGCAACACGACCGGCAGGGCAAAGAGACCGAACCAGAGTGCCGCGATGATCATCGCGATACGGATATTCAGACCGTTGTCGGTGGACACACCCAGCAGGTTCGGACCAATCAAGCCGACGTAGAGGATGAGTAGCAGGACGATGCCACCAACGTAGCCGGCTCCCCAGCCGAGGCCGGAGATACGCCCCATGTCCTTCTTGTCAGCCAGGTGGTTGAGCATCGCGTTGTAGTTCACGGACGCGAACTCGAAGAAGATGTTGCCAACGCCAAGCAGTGAAATACCGAGCCAGAGCGACGCGTTCGGCCCAATCGACGATTCGGGGGCGACGAAGAACATGGCGAGCATCGACAGGACAACCGCACCGGTAAACCAGCCGAGCCAGACACCGCCCTTACCGCGACGGTCTGCGCGCTGGCCGGTAATCGGCGCGAGAAGAGCGATGATGAGGCCCGCGACCGTCAACCCGATCGACAGGCGCGAGTTCGCGGTGCCCGCATCGGTGAACAGTCCATCGCTGGTCAGGTAGGTGGAGAAGACGAAAGTGGTGGCGACAGCGTTGAACGCTGCCGACCCCCAGTCCCACGCTGCCCATTCAATGACGGGGCGCGTCAGGATTCTCGTTTTTTCTTTTGATGCCACTGGGGTGTTTGAGGTGGATGACATTCGTTTCTCCTCGGACATACGTCCGCTGCTTTGGGCGCTGTCAGTGTTGCTGACATCTGGAACTTAACACGAAGAGGAGAGAAATTTGATTTCTTGAACGTTTCGTGGACGTGCAAGTTGGTCGCATTATCTGCCTTGCGTCCCCGTTCTAGTCCCTCATTGACGAGGCCGCACCGGGCATCTTTCTTACCCCGCGGTGGCAGGCAAGCTGGCAGTTTTCAGGATTGATCGAGTAGAAGTGTTGCGAGCGCAAGGTCGAGCCGAGTTGTGACTTTCATGGATAGAAGGTCGCCAGGGACTGTCATCACTTGACCACCCGTGTCTTCCACAAGACCCGCGTCATCGGTCGCCGCTGTACGTTCATTTGCTGCACGAGTCCGGGCGGACTCGTGCGCTTCGCGCAAGGTGGACCACGCAAATCCTTGAGGTGTCTGCACGCTGACAAGGGTGGAACGGTCGAGGGTTGCCACCACCGGGCGCAGTCCGATGTCTAGGTGTGCTGACGCGGTGGAGTCGCCGACTTGTTTGAGCGTGTCGGTCACTGGCAGAACCGGGATGACGGCGTTGTATCCCGACGTGACGGCTGCGATGACGCGACGAATCGCGTCTGGCGGAGTTAAAGCTCGCGCGGCGTCGTGAACAAGGATGGGGGTTGAAGCGTCAAGGCACATCCCGTGGGTTTCGGCGAGGGTCTCTAACGCATCCAGTCCGAGGGCAACTGAGGCTTGACGCGACGCGGATGATCCGGCAACGACAAGAACAGGTACTGAACAGAATTCGCCCTGCCCACTTGTAAGCGTGATACGTCCATCTGGAAAGTAAGTGGCGAAGGTATCGACCTGATCGGCGGGCGCTGTCACGACGATGCCTGCAACACCAGCTTGAGCTAGCCCGCGGGCGGATCGTTCAAGAAGAGTAGTGCCAGCAAGCTCAACAAGAGCTTTGGGGCCGTCACACCCCAAACGGGTGCCGGAGCCTGCTGCTGTCAGGACTGCAAGAGCGGTTGACATGAGGGTCCGAAGTGTGACGGGTCAGGTCACTCAGCGTCTGCGGTGTCTTCAGGGGTAATACGACCTTCGGCGAGGATTTCATCAAGGCGAGTAGCTGCCTGTTCTTCGGTGATGTTACGCGCTAGCGCGAGTTCGGAGCAGAGGATCTGACGAGCCTTGGTCAGGGTACGCTTTTCACCAACGGAAAGCTTCTTCAGATCGTCGCGACGCGTCAGGTCACGAACAACTTCAGCGACCTTCACGATGTCGCCGGTTGCGATCTTCTCTTGGTTTGCCTTGAAACGGCGGGACCAGTTGGTGGGCTCTTCAACGTAGGGGGCGCGAAGAACCTTCAGAACCTCTTCCAGGCCATCTTCACCGACAACTTCACGCACGCCAACAAGGTCAACGTTATTTGCGGGAACCTGAATGGTCATGTCGCCCTGTTCGACGCGCAAGGTCAAGAACGTGATCTCTTCACCACGCAACGTGCGCGAAGAGATCTCTTCGATCGTGGCTGCACCGTGGTGCGGATAAACGACCGTCTGACCAATTTCGAACGTCATGAGAGCTCCCTGCAGATATGCGACTAGCGGATACAAGTCTACCATTTGCACCCGTTTCCTACCCGACTAGGCGCTGGCGGACCGAAGCCACTCACGAGGGGCGGGCGCTCAATCCACCCCCGCAATCAACTTCACATGTGGATTCAAATCAGCACAATACACATGGGGCGAACCCGCTTTCGCGGATCCGCCCCACTCGTTCAGCTATCTAGATGCTCACTTGCCCTGGTTGGCGACAGCAGCAATCTTTGCTTCTGCCTCGGGATCCAGGTAGGTGCCACCCTTCTTGATCGGCTTGAGGGTTTCCTCATCCAGCTCATAAACAAGCGGGATACCGGTCGGGATGTTGACGCCTGCAATATCCTCGTCGGAGATTTCGTCGAGGTGCTTGACGATGGCGCGCAACGAGTTGCCGTGTGCGGCGATCATGACGGTCTTGCCGGTCTTGATTGCCGGGACGATGGTGCCGTCCCAGTACGGGAGCAGGCGCTCGAGGACGTCCTTCAGGCATTCGGTCATCGGGATCGGCTCGCCTGCGTAACGCGGGTCGGTGTCCTGACTAAATTCGGAGCCAGCTTCGATTGCCGGTGGCGGAACGTCGTAGGAACGACGCCACTGCATGAACTGATCCTCGCCGTATTCGTCTCGGATTTCTTTCTTGTTCTTACCCTGAAGAGCACCGTAGTGGCGCTCGTTCAGACGCCAGTTACGCTCAACCGGGATCCAGTGACGATCGGCAGCATCGAGTGCGAGGTTCGCGGTCATGATTGCGCGGCGCAACATCGAGGTGAACAGGAGGTCCGGCAGAACGCCAGATTCCTTGAGGAACTCACCACCACGTGCGGCTTCGGCGCGGCCCTTTTCGGAGAGCGGCACGTCAACCCAGCCGGTGAAGAGGTTCTTTGCATTCCATTCGCTCTCGCCGTGGCGGAGCAGCACCAGTGTGTATGTCATGGCGTCATTCTTCCATCTTCGAGGGACGTTGTCATAGATCCCAAGGACCTATCTCAGGCGTGAGCCTTCTCAAACTTCGCGACGATGTCGGCGGGGATGCGCCCACGGTCGGAAACGTGGATTCCGTTTTTTGTGGCCCATGCGCGAATTTCACCTGCGCGCGACAGAGCTGTCGACGAGGCCACGCGTGAACCGCGGATTGCTCGACCACCGATACGGCGCGATGAAGAAATCCACTTTTCAAAATCAGCGGACATTTCAGAAATGTGTTCTTCCGAGAGGTCAATTTCGTAGGTCACACCCTGGAATGAGAATGTAACGGTGTCTTTTGCAGGAGTTCCATCAATATCGTCAACGAGAACGACGTGCGTCTTCTTCATAAGGGATCCTATTCACTCATTGGTGTTCGATTGTTATTGTCCGGAGACAATCGAATTATCTGAAGAAGAATATAAAATAAAAAAGAAACCTACGCAACTGTTTTAAATTGCAAAATTGAATATTTATAAAGTGAGACTAGATTTGAGAGTTAATTGACCAAAACTCTCCGATCCTTCTTCTCCTCTTCACCGACAACAACGCTGGCTCGAATTGCCGCACATACTTCGATAATCCAACTGTCGACATCAACGACTCTGATGACAACCAACAACCCCGTCACAATTGCCGAAGACTACGCAATGGGGCAATACATGCCAGGTGGTCAAATTGACCTGATGATGGGTCGTGGAACTACAGGTTCGGTTTACCCGTGGTTCGGAAAAGATATTCGCAACGGTATTCCGTTGGCCATTGAAAACTACGCTCTTCTACGCCGTTGATGGAGCGAAGATAATGTCGATTGGCACGGTACATTCCGTACGCCTTTGCGCAAGGCGTACGTGAACTTTTTGGACGTTTGGCACTTTCTGTTCAAACTTCACATGACGAACCGCGAGATTCCGCCGTTTCTCAGCCAGAGAATGATTCATCTCTACTCGATAACTCTTCTGAATCGGATATAGTTGAGACCTTGCGTCTCAGGTGGCGACGAACGTTGCCTCAGACCAAGAAGCCTCGCATTGGCCTGGGTTTACTGACTTTGAAACGTCACTGAAGGGAAGATCATGAGACGCGATGCTCGCGGACGCGCGTGGGAAACGTATTTCGTGACCACGGCACGTCTGACGAACGCTATCGAAGCCGAGCTGAAGACGGAGTGCCAAGTTACTCAGCCCGAATATAACGTGCTCCTTCAGGTGGCACGAGCTGGCGATGAAGGCATTCGCCCCTCCGCTTTGGCTCATGAGGTTGTATTCAGCCCTTCACGCCTGACGCACACTGTAAATCGGCTTGTCTCTCGCGGATACGTGGAGCGTACGACGTGCGCGGGTGACGGACGTGGTGGCCTGATTCTGATGACGGATGCTGGCAAGAAGTTCTTTGAAAAGGCTGCTGAAGTGCACCGTGAGCTCGTTCGAGAGATCGTACTGAACGACCTGAGCGAAGAAGAGGTCACCGTGCTAAACGAAGTGTTTGGTCGCATCGCTCGACGCATCGACGACCATATGGCCTGACCCGCCTATGCCTTCCAACCGCTTGCCTACCCTGCCCTATTGGGTTCGCTATATCAGCGCGACCCTTGCGACGGGGGTTTCCGCCGGGATTGTTGGCTGGCTGTGTACTCGCCTTCTGCATGGAGTCGAGGCAGTGGTGTGGAATCATCACTCGGGCACATTCCTTGATTCTGTTTCTGCCTCCGTTTCATGGCATCGCCCCTTGATCCTGCTTGTTGCTGGCGTGTTAGGGGCTATTTCGTGGACTGTGATGTTCCGGAAGAATCCTCAGCTGACCAGTGTGAAAGCTGGGGTTGAGGGAGAGACGCTACCTCCGCTTCGAACCATCTGGCATGCGCTGACGCAGATTGTCTTGGTTGGCATGGGAGCTTCGATTGGCCGTGAAGTTGCTCCTCGTGAAGTAAGTGCCTCGCTCTCTTCCTGGATATCTTCGCACTGCGGGTTGTCCGCTGAGGATCGCAGAATTATTGTCGCGTGTGGTGCGGGTGCCGGCTTGTCGGCTGTGTATTCGATTCCTATTTCCGGCGCTGTTTATGCTCTGGAAATTCTGCTTTTGTCCAAGCGCCCGAAGGCGGTTGTGACCGCTTCTTTTATTGCTGTTCTTTCCGTATTGGTGTCTACCGGCTGGCATCTACCTGCGCCCTTTTATTCGGTTGAGCCTTTGAAGACATCGTGGGGTCTTGTCGTCTGGGCGCTGATCATGGGACCCGTTTTGGGTGCGCTGGGTGAATTGTTTCGAACGTGGGTTGACCGGTGCGAGCAGGCTAAGCCTCGATCTGCTCACCTTCTTTGGTCACTTCCGCTGGCGTTCGTCGTTGTTGGTCTTATTGCGATGGTGATTCCTTCGGTGCTCGGCAATGGGCAGGCGAGTGCTCAGACGCAGTTTGATGCTCGCTGGCTAGCTGGCGCTGGTTTGGTCACGGCACTATTGGTCCTTGTGGCGAAGACATTCACGACTCTTGTGACGATTCGTGCTGGGGCGTGGGGTGGAACGCTGACTCCTGGAGTCGCCTTGGGTGCCGGTATTGGCGCGGTGACTGGTTTGGTGTGGCAACAGGTTGTTCCCAGCGTATCGGTGGCTGCGTGTGTGTTTATTGGTGCTGCGGTTTTCTTGGGTTCGTCGATGGCAGCTCCCTTAACCGGTTTGACTCTGGTTTTCGAGTTCACCGGTTTTGCAGGTCTTCCCATTGTTGGTTCTACTGGAATCGCGTTGGTTGGTTCGGTGTTGATGACCGCGTGGATCCGCAAGAGGCGCGAGGCTCGCAGGCTTGCCGAAGTCCACGCAACCGCGTCGATTCCACCTCTTCCTTCTTCTGATTGACGAGGCCGCGCACCTCAAACATCGCTTGGCGTTCTTCGTGCGCAACCTCGTAGCAATCTTCTTCACCCTTGGTCGGAGCACCCCGACGGACATTCACCCTGTTGGGCGTGGATTGCTTTTAGGAGCGGCGATGGAGTGCAATAGCTCCGACGCCCATCAGTGCAAAGAGTGTGACACCTGCAAGGAATGAGAGTGTTTGGGCACCGGTTTTCGCAAGGTGTTCTTCCGGCGGAGTGGGGCTCTTTTCGAAGAGCACTGTCTGGCCTTCGTCGTTGATGTCAGTGTGGACAGCGATGGTCTGGCCGTCGTGTTCGAGGCGTTCGAACACGACTGTGGTCTTGCCGACCAACATGGAGGCGTCGATGGTGAAATCAACGTTTTCGCACCCGTCAGCCTGGTCTGGGGTGAACGTCTTAGAGGCGGTTACAGACTTGCCCTCAACCATCAGTGGTTCACCTGTGGCCTTGTCCATCAGCGTGCCTGTCAGGGTGTATTCCTTGCCCGCCTTTAAGTTCGTGTAGCACACCTTGTCCGTGATCGTGACCATGCCCGAAGAAGCAAGGGTCTTATCACCGTCTGCCTTGTCGGTCGCGGTGGTCTTCAAGGTCAGCGGATTGGGCTCAACAACATACTGCTCGCTCTTGTCAGTAACAGAGGTTGTAAAAGGAGCAACACGATCATCGCCAGCAAACGAGGTGACAAACACGTACGTGCCAGGAGTATCGTCTTTCATCTTGAACTTGCTTGACCCAACAGAGGGCTTGAAACCGTTGGAAGCATCAACCTGTACTTCGCTGACCGTTTCAGCGGCCGCAATGTTTTCGTCAGTGACCGCCTGGCCCTGGGGGAAGAACAGCAGTTTTTGAGTGAACTTCAGCTCGTCAGCCTTAAAACCAGCCCTAGCGGTAAAGTTCGGGTGAGACTCGGGCATCTGGGTGACGAACATGTCGTCGACAAGGTATGAACCCGACTTCGTTTCACGAACCGACAAAGTGGTATCCACATTCGCGTTGAAACGACGCGACGTTGTTTCGTCCCCCAGTCCGAACTGGTCGTGCCAGTCGGCGTGCACCAATTCCTTAATGTCAATCGCCGGGTCACCAATCGTGCCAGGCTGAGTATCCTTGACAACCTTCCACACCCACGTGTAGAATCCAGGGGCTAAACCGGCCACATCAACATTGACATTATGCTCACCAGGACCGGTAGCAGTAAACGACGCAGTCGCGACCACCTTTGCGTCTGCGGGAACCTCATCACTAGGGTCTACCGGCTCTTGACCCAACGCATAGGCAGTGCCCTCATACACGACCGGAACCGGCTGACCGTCAATTTCCAGCCACTTGCCATCACCATAATTCGGGTCAGCACTGGCAGTGATCGTGTCCACCAGGGTCGTAGAGTCAATCACCTTAGAGGTGCCCACATTGGACGTAGCAATCGGCTGGAAATCAAAAATCACCTCAAACGACGGCCCCGCAACCGTCTCAGAACGCAGACTTGAACTGTCGAACCAGATCACATCTTGGCGCATCCCCCCAGAAGAGGCATACCCCAAAGCAGAGTATCCAAGATTGTCATACTTAATACTCGAGTGGACCGTGCCGTTCGCGGTTGAACGCCATTGAATACCATCAATACGCGATGCAGTAGTTGTCGAAGAGTATGTGTTGGTTCCAGTCGCTTCAAACACCGCCGGGCCGTTCAGAGTGATAGTGAACGGCTTGCCCGCAACGTAGGCGTCAGCGCCGTTCTTCACGCCGATACCGTCAATGGTGCCAAAGCGCATACGCTCACCCGTCACGCTTCCGGCTCTCCAGCCAACAACACCCGAGGCTTTTGCCTCAGCGACCATTTGGCGAGCACGGTTTTGAATGTGCGCGGGGGTGAGCTGGAGTAGCTCATTGACATTCGCCTGAGCGCGACGCGAGTTCTCAAAATTCACGTGAGCAAGAAAACCTGTCGCAGCCGCGTCCACGTCAGTATTCGAAAATTCAAGCGACGTTGGCGTATACCACTTCATGATGTACGCCATCTGCGCAATATCAACACTCAAATCAGCCGGACGAACAAGCGAGGGTTGAACCCTCAACTGACCAGGTGCCACGACCACCTCTGCTGCAGGATTGACCGCATCAGCCTGAATACACAAACCAGGAACCGGCTGACCACTATAGGGAATCCATGTGCCAAGCCAGCCAACACTTCCCCCAATAGGCACCCCACGAACCCACGAACCCGCAGCAAGCGAAGCAGGAGCCAGAACAGTCAACGAGGCACACACAACCACCATCGCTGCAAGGCAGGCTAAGATAGACCTCAGCCGTGAGTAGTGTGCCACCCTAGGCACAGAAGAATCCACCATCATCACATTCCTTTCAACTGATGGGAATACAAATGGAACCCACCAACCAGACGAACAGCTTTGCGAGAAGTGGGTTTCACGACGACGCCTGTCGTTGCCATCAGTGTTCCGCTCGGCGCACGTGGGTGCGAGTGGACTGAAAAGAAATTGTGGATAAAAAAATGGGAAACTAACGTTTGTTGATAAGTGGGTGGTTCTGCGCCTAGAAAGACGCAATTGACGGTAATCCCTGCTTCCAGTCGACTCTCGCTAGCAGATCGAGTCTTTTCTTACAGCGAATGCCAAATAGGACAAAGCCCGTATGAGTGGACTAGCCTCTGAAAGTTGGACTGGTTAATTCTAGGCGGTTAGGGCTTCAAGGCCGTAGTTGAATTCGTGGTTACCAGCACCCACCGCATCGTATTTCAAGTAGTTGAACACACTAGCCATCGGGTCAACAGTGCTATCTGTCCGGTTCGAGTGGTACACCCTTTCGATTCATGAGCCCTGCGCAGCGTCGCCGTTGTCTAGAAGCAACACGGCGTCCTTACCTTTTTCTTCACGAACGTTCTGGATTTCCGTTGAGAGGCGATCCATGCCGCGAACATTTTGGGGTTTGGAAGAGCCAAAGGGCTGCCCGGTGAAGTAGTCGTGATCCACTAGGGTGCCGTAAATGGAAGTTTTGGTTTTCAAAACAAAACAGGCAAGGATACTTTTTGTACTTTAACCTCACTTGGGATGCAGGTCTCGCAAACTTGCGCTCGTACATATCGCGGATTTGGCCGGGCGGAGCAAACAACGTTGTTTTGGTGCCTCACCGAAATTTCGTTCAGCACTGTTCGGGCTATAGGAAAAATCGGTGACGGGGGTGAGACCGTTTAAGGTCTCACCCCCGTACTGTTATGCCGGTGTTTCGTCGGCTAGGCGATTAGTTCTCCTCGCCTTCGCGACGGCGTCGCACGAGCGCCAGGCCAAGGCCTGCTACGCCCATTACGACTGCGATACCAGCGAGTCCTGCTACCTGCGCACCGGTGCGCGCAAGCTTAGACTTCTTGACTCCCGGCTCGGTGGTCATATCGCCAGCGGCAGGCTTCTCAACGGTGACCGTCACGCGATCAATCTCGTTGCCGTTCTTGTCCTTGACGATAACTACGATCTTGTCACCAGGCTTAGCGTTGTCGTCGATGTCAACAACGAGGTTGCCGTCGCCATCGATTCCTGCCTTGCCCGGACCGTCCGTCTCGACTGTGGTGCCGTCCTCAACAGGGCCGCCATCGTTCGGGATTACGACCTTGCCACCCGGTTCGCCAGAGCCGTCCTTCCAGTCTGGCGTCTTGGTGTCAGGTTCGCCAACCGTGACAGTGGCAGTCACGTTGTCCTCGGTGCCATCCGGGTAGGTCACAACAACCGGAACCTCGATCTTGGTACCCGGGGTTGCGTCCCCAGGAATATCAACCGTGATCTGACCAGTGTTCTTATCAATGGTCACACCATCAGGCGTCCCATTACCAGGAGTGAACGTGGTATCTGCCGGAGGCGTGGTGCCCTGACCATCCTTGTCCTTAAACGTCGGAGC
>ERZ1034992.165-NODE-165-length-42309-cov-58.005372_pt1 | contig 42309 bp, 67 predicted proteins | sample MGYA00520695_ERZ1034992 | MGnify/ENA primary metagenome ERZ1034992 (study PRJEB33766, sample SAMN09781778) | gut metagenome | biome: gut microbiome | host: Homo sapiens | place: Madagascar | study: EMG produced TPA metagenomics assembly of the PRJNA485056 data...
TGCGGATCTCAGCCGTGCGGATCTCAGCTGTGCGGATCTCAGCCGTGCGGATCTCAGCTGTGCGGATCTCAGCCGTGCGAATCTCAGCCGTGCGGATCTCAGCGGTGCGGATCTCCGCGGTGCGAATCTCAGCGGTGCGAATCTCAGCGGTGCGAATCTCAGCCGTGCGGATCTCAGCTGTGCGGATCTCAGCGGTGCGGATGTGTTATTATCGTCCGTCAAATTTATGGAAGCCAATTTTGAAAGAACGGATGACGGGTATATCGTGTTTAAATGCTTTGGTGGTATGTACGCCGCACCTGAAAATTGGAAGCTGGAACCCGGATCTGTCATATCCGAAAATGTAAATCCGAATCGCACTAACGATTGTGGCTGTGGTATCAACGTGGCACCATTGGGCTGGGTTAAGAAAAATTTCGACAAACAAATCTGGAAGCTCTTAATCAAATGGGAGTGGCTGCCTGGTGTGGTAGTTCCGTACAACACCGACGGCAAAATCCGCTGCGAGAGAGCAATGATCCTTGGAAAGGTGGACGAAAACGGGAACCTGATGGAGGAAGAATAATATGAGCGATATTACATTAGAGTTCATGATTAAGAAAATGTGTGGGATTATCACAGATGATACCCTGATTTTTATCAGGGGGTATATCACTGGCGATGAATCTCAACTGTTGGCTGCTGGGACATGGTTTGAGGATACGATTTTACAGTACGCTGATCGTCCAGTTTCACATTTTAGCTATTTTGCAGACAGTGATCGTTTGCACGTTGAACTGAAGCCCTGAGCGGTGAGCCTAAATCGCCGCATCCCATAAATCCCACCGAAAAGGAGGCTATAACATGAGTGAAGAAACCAAGAAAACCATCAAGGAGACCGTGGAAATGCTGAAACAGCTTGACCAGAAAAGCCTCGCACTGGTAAACGCTGGGGCGAAGATGCTTAAAATGCGGGCTGACATGGATAAGGAGGCCAAGGATGAAAACGGCGAATAATAACCCGGTTGATCTGCTCCGAAATGACCCGGATTTCATGGCAGCGGCATGGAATACCGAAAAGCGCCGGTTCATCCGTGGGAAATGTTCCGTGGAGAACAGTACCGGAACAATGCCAGTGTGGACGGTGTTTTGCCGGGTGCTTGGCTGGCACGTTGAGAATGATACATTGGTGATAGAGCTAGAGGGGGCAGTATCATGACAGACGCAGACCTGCTAGAGAGTATTCGGAAAATGGATAAGGCAAACCTGACCCCGGCAGAGGCCGCACAGGTGATGCACTGTAGCCCGGATTTGATCCGAGTTGCTGCCCGACAGAAGCCGGAACTGCTTCATTTCCCTGTTTCCGTTGTTGGAAACAGGACGAAGATACCGAGAATTCCGTTTCTGCGGGCTTATGGGGTGGATGTATGAATGCGCCCTGTAAGAATTGCCCGGATCGGCACACCCTGTGTCACAGCGACTGCTTGAAATACATAGCTTTCCGAGAGGAACGGGACAGGATCAGCCGGGAGAAAGACCGTGATAACCGGGTATACCGGAATCACAGAAGATGGACACCACGCCGGATAGACGGCGATCAATAAAAATGGAGTGATAGGATTGAGATTGGAGACACATAGAAACCGGCTGGAGCAGCACCGCAGAACTACAATGCAGCTTACGGAATCCCATGAACGAGTGAAAGCGGCCAAACTGGCGGAGAAAGCAAGGGAGGACATATTCCTCCGGATGTGCGAGGCCAACCACCGGGAGGCGGTGGAGCGGGAGGCGCGGACTACCGTAACATCGGCAGCCCCCGACCCCCAACAGGTCGGGAATTCCGAACAGTTGGACGGCGGGGTGGAGTACAGCGAGTTTATGCAGGGGCTGTGCAACGGCATTCTGTTGGGGATCGTGATCGCTCTGATTGTTGTCTGGGTGATCGCGCTGGTCAGAGGAGGCGCGGCATGATGGACAAATGGATACCGTGCAGTGAGCGGCTGCCGGAAAAGAGCGGCGAGTATCTGGTTGTCTACCGGGCAGATTTCGGTAGGATCGCATCAATGACCCATTACAGCGCCAAGTACCGACTTTGGAGATCATGGGATTTCATGCCGGACGTGCAACTGAGGGCTGTCGCTGCCGAGCAAGGCCGGTATACACACTGGATGCCGCTCCCTGAGTTACCGGAGGAGTAGAAAAAGCCGCTTCCGGGGGGAATCCCGGAAACGGCGGTGCTGGGGTAAACTTACGATGTCTATATGATACACTTTACCCCTTATTTTGTCAATAGGGAGGTTTCAAAATGCGATATTATTCCGACGACCCAAACGCCGACTTTGACCGGTACGACCGGGATCAGCAGAAGTGGCTGGACAGCCGCCCACGGTGCTACTACTGCGAGGAGCCGATCCAGACGGACGCTTGCTATTGCGTCGCAGGTCATAAGTATTGTCTTGACTGCGCAGAGGCGGCGGCGGAAGCTGCGCTTCCGTCCCTGATGGGGGTGACGGTGGAGTGATCGGGCCGAGTTCTGGGGTATCTAGGTATATCACCGGCACCTACACCGTCAAGGTACATTTCCCGGTTGATCTGCGGGGGAATGTCTACTTAAATTGCCGTCAGTGCAAGTATTTCCGACGCACGTCCAGCACCTGCGGTCTTAACAGCGAGGTATGCGAGTTCCCGGACCAGTACCGTGGATCGTGTTGCCCGTTAAATTTTGATGAGGAGGATAACGAGGATGGAGGTTAAATTTCGCACACTGCGACCCGATGAAATTGAATGCCGGGTAAAACAGATCACCAATGATTATTTGGTCATTCTGCTGTATAAAAATTCCCGCGTGGACATGGATTTGCTGGACGAAACAGTTGGCCCCATGAATTGGCGGAGAGGCCATTGCCGTGAGAATGCAAACTGCATTGTCAGCATCTACGACACCGATAAAAAGGAGTGGGTGCCGAAAGAGGACACCGGCACCGAGAGCAACACTGAGGCGGAAAAGGGGCTTGCGTCCGACAGTTTTAAACGCGCCTGCGTCAACTGGGGCATTGGCAGAGAGCTGTATTCCGCGCCGAGAATCCGAGTGAGAACGTCTGAGTGCCGAGTTGAACAGGGCAGAAACGGGAAACCGGTATGCCGTGACAGCTTCTCGGTGTCTGCAATCCGCTACAATGACGTGCGGAAAATCGACCAATTGGAGATTATCAACAACCACACCGGCAAGGTTGTGTTCCGCTATCCGGCTGCACCTGCAAGACAGCCGGACAATCCAACGCCGCCCACGCCGCCCCCTGCGGTGGTCAAGTGCACGGACTGCGGCAAGCCCATTACTGACGTTGAATGGGCGAACGGCAAGAAAACCAGCGCTGAAAAGATGGTCAACCAGACGGTCCAGCGGTATGGCGTTGCGCTTTGCGGTGACTGCTACACCGTGAGACGCGCACAGGAGCAGAGCTATGGAAACCAGAGCTGACCGGATCAACTGGTCTATTGACCAAGACGGCACGTGGCTCCATCTTCTGGTGGCGGACGGACAGGAGGCCAGAGCCTACGCAGAGGGCACAGACAAGCCCCAGCGGGTCAAAATCACCCGCTGGCGGGACAAGCGGAGCCTGTCCGCAAACGCCTACGCATGGACGCTGCTGGGCAAGCTGTCTGCGGCGCTCCATCTCTCGCCTGAGGAGATATACCGTCAGCTGATCCCGGATGTTGGCGACAACTACACCACCGTCACCGTTGACCTTCAGGGCCTTGACAAGCTCCGGGAGACATGGGGCAACAACGGCAAAGGCTGGCTGGTGGACGTGATCGGGGCAGGGGCGAAACCCGGCACGCTGGACGTGGCGCTCTACTATGGCAGCAGCGTCTACGACACCGCCCAGATGGCCCGGCTCATTGACCTGATCGTTGCCGAGTGCCGCGAGAACGGCATTGAATATTTGCCGCCGGACCAGCTGGCGGCAATGCTGGAGGACTGGCATGGGGAGCGTTAAAAAAGCAACATCCATCCCGACGGAGGTTAAAAAGGCCGTCCGGGAGCGAGACAACGGGCGCTGCATTATCTGCGGCGCACCGGGAAACCCGTGGTGCCACTACATCCCCCGCTCCGCTCTAGGGCTGGGCGTGGAGCAGAATATCGTGACGCTGTGTGACAGGTGCCACCGGCAGTATGACCAGAGCACATTACGACCCGCATACAAGCGGATCATTGAGGACTATTTGAGAGCCAGATATCCGGGGTGGAATCCGGACAGGCTGGTATACCATAAAGGAGGACACAATGCTTAATCACATCACACTAGCTGGACGGCTTACAGCTGATCCGGAACTGAGACGGACGCAGAACGGAGTTGCAGTAGCATCCTTTAATCTGGCCGTGGATCAGGACTACAAGGCGCAGAATGGCGATAGGGGCGTTGATTTCATCCCGGTTGTATCATGGAGAAACACGGCTGAATTTGCCGAGAAATACTTCGAGAAGGGGCAGATGGCTATTGTTTCTGGACGGCTGACAAGCCGTCGCTACGAGGACAAAAACGGCAACAAGCGGACAGCCTATGAGGTTGTAGCCAGTAACATCTATTTTGCTGGGAGCAAGGCAAAAAACGAAACCGATTCTGCACCGCAGAGGTTTGAAGATCTTGCGGACGATGACAGCGATCTCCCGTTTTAAGCCATGGCCTATAACAAGTATCACGCCCGTAGAATTCGGGCAGACGGACAGACGTTTGACAGCCGAAAAGAATTTAAGCGATACCGAGCGCTGCAAATCTTGGAAGCTGCCGGACGCATTACAGACCTGCGGAGACAGGTTGTATTTGAGCTAATCCCAACGCAGAGAGAACCGGATATCACGGGGCCAAGAGGCGGTAAACGCCCGGGCAAGGTGATTGAACGTCCTTGCAGGTACGTAGCTGATTTCGTCTATCGGCAGGACGGTAAGACTGTGGTTGAAGACTGTAAGGGCGTGCGCACTCCGGAGTATACCATCAAACGGAAGCTGATGCTCTGGAGATATCAAATCAGAATTTTGGAGACTTAGGAGGATGCCGTGAAAAAAATCACCGACATCCCGAACGAATACCTCGAAGAAATGGACTGCTTGAGTGACGCAGAGTTCGGGAGACTCATCAGGGGGCTGCTACAATACAGCATTACTGGTGTGGAGCCCGATCTTAAAGGAACGGAACGGCTGTTTTGGAAGACGGTACGCAATCGGGAAGATAGGTTTGCGGAGGCGTATACGCAGAGATGCGCCACGCAGAAAGAAAACGGGAAAAAAGGCGGCAGACCGAAAAACCCACGGGTTATTTCGGAAAACCAAAAAAACCCACGGGTTTTTCCAGAAACCCAAAAAACCCAACAGAACAGAACTGAACTGAACAGAACTGAACAGAACAGAACTGAACTGGGGGATAAAGGGGCGCATAACGCGCCCACCCGTCACCGCTATGGCGAGTATGAAAATGTCCTCCTGACGGATGATGAGCTTGGAAAGCTAAAAAACGAGTTCCCTGATGACTGGCAGGAGCGGATCGAACGGCTCAGTGGGTACATTGCATCGAGTGGGAAAAAATACAAGAGCCACCTAGCTACCATCCGCAACTGGGCGAGGAAGGAAAAACCAACAGCAAACAATGGGAGCTTCATCATGGGTATTAACCCGGACGAATTGGAGGGGATATTTTGACAAATTCCGAAGCTGTGAAGTTTGTCGGGCTGTATCGGCAATTTTACCCAGTCAAAGACACGGAGATACGCAACAAGGCGGCTGCCTTCGCCCTTGCGTTTGAGGCTCAGAGCTACGAGGACACCAAAGCGGCGCTCCAGACGTTTGTGCAGACGGACACCAAAGGCTATGCGCCTACCGTTGGGCAGCTCATGGAGCGGATGCCACAGCGGAAAGAAGAACCCATGTGGGGCCGTGTGAGCAAATGGGACGTGGAACACAGCAGAGAGCAGATGGCGGAGTTGTTACGAGACTGGGGGAATGCAAAATATGGGTAATGCAGAGGCCATCCAGAGAGGAAAACGGTGGTATGTCACCCGCAATGGAGAATTTGTAGGGCGGTATCCCACGGAGACCGAAGCGATAAAGGTGGCGGAAATCGCTACAAACTCGGACGTGTGGCCCCCGCACTCTGGATGCGATAGAATCCGATGGCACAGCGGGAAATGGGAATTCCGGACGTGTGGCGTATGTTGCCGAGACGTTGACCTTACGGCGGTGATAAAATACCGCGATAAACACACGAACGTTGCCAAGCGGAAGAACGAAAAATCGAAAATTGGCAATGGCAGTAGCGGCTGTGCAAAATGTGTCTGGCGGCTTGCATTAAGCGGCAGCGAAAATGGCCAAAACCGGTATCACTGCGGGTATTCCCTTTGCCTCGGGCATCACTCACGGATATATCTTCACTATCAACGTACCGGGAAGCAGAGCCTAGAAGGGTTTACCTCCGGTGCTGGATGCACGGAATTTATGGCTGGGGATCCACGGGATAAACTGTCACTGATGCAGGATGATCCTGCAAACGTCACGGAAAAGGCATGGGCACTGCTGGAAAAAGAGGGCGTGATAACACGTGGGGGCGTCAAGACGAGCGCAACCAGAAAACCGTATGCACTGACCGCAGATATGGACATGGAGAAAGCCAAAGAGCTAAAGAACCGCCACAAGTGGAAAGAGATAGCTGCAATTGCCGGGTTAAGCGTAAATGGCGCAAAAGGAAGCTGGGAACGGCAGAGAATTAACCGGAATGCCGCAAAACGGTTGCTGGACGCATATGGGATTGACATCACAAAATAAGCTGGCGAGCTGAAACGCAGAAAGGAAAATATATGGAAAATCAGAAGTACGATAAAAGCATACGAGGCATAAGAAAAGCCGCCCCGGAGGTGGAGCTCCAAGGGCGGCAAGAGAAAATAGAACTGTCCATATTATAGGACACTGAGAAAGGAAAATCAAGCCATGAAAAAACTACATATTAAGCTGACCTTCACCGAGCCACTGCTGGGCACCAGCCCCGCCAACGAGGACATTTACCGGGACTTTATCGGGAGCAAGGCTCCTGACGCACAGAGCGTGGAGGACGAGGTTGCGGCGCTGGGAGCGGACGCAGTTGCCGAGAAGAACATGACGGTGTTCCCCCGGATGGAGGACGGCAGACCGTTCCTGTATGACTATCAGATTAAAGGGTTCTTCAAGGACAGCTGCGGCGGCCTGAGAAAGGTAAAGGGCAGCGAGTCCAGCAAGATTAAGGCCTACAAAAAGGAGATCGACAAGCTAATTTTTCCGCAGCCTCGGCAGATTCCCATCGACTTTGAGGGCGAGATGCAGAAATGCGAACGTCCGCTGAGAGCCAGTACGGCCCAGGGCGAACGGATTAGCCTTGCGTGCTCTGAACAGATTCCCGCTGGTGCGACCTGCCAGTTTGACGTGGTACTGCTCAGCGATGACCACGAAAAGCTGGTACGGGAGTGGCTGGACTACGGATGCCTCAGCGGCATTGGTCAGTGGCGAAACTCTGGAATGGGGCGGTTCACTTGGGAGGAGCGCCCCGAATAAGCGAAGGAACAGCTTTGAGCAGAGCAGCTGCGCAACGGCATTGCATATCCCCGATGTGCTAGGCAACGGAATGGCACTGCTTCCAAACGCAATGGAGATGATCGGAAGAGCAATGCTTTGATGCGCTCAGAATCGCGAAGGTGTGGGATTGCATGGAATAGCTCAGGAATGCAAAGGCAGGGCATTGCTTCGCAGCGGAATGGCAAGGTGTCACATCGAACGGCAAGGGAATTGCATGGACAAGCGGAGAAAAGCTTCGAGAGGCAATGGCTTGGGACGGAGACGCAAGGACCAGCAATGGATATGCAAGGAGGTGCAGTGCGGTGGAGTTGCTCAGAGACGCAAGGACCAGCAATGGATTAGCCGCGCTTAGCAACGCATAGCAACGGAAGTGCGCTGCAATGAACAACGAAGATAGGCAAAGGAATGGCGGAGTCTCGCACCGTCCTGCAATGGAATCACATGGCGGTGCAACGCAAGGGAACGGCACAGATAGCACAGATATGAATCGCAGTGGAAATGCGCTGCAATGCTTAGATGGCAATGGCATGGAAACGCTTCGATTTGCAATGGCATTGTTAGGCACGGAATGTATTGCAACGGAACAGATGGGCGACGATATGAGCAGCAATGGAACAGCGTTGAACAGCCCAGCTATGCAAAGGTATTGCATTGAAATGAGCCGATTCGCAGCCGGCGAAAACTGATTGGAGGACTGCAAATGTACTATTCAGATGATCCCATCCGGGATTTTGAGCGAAAGGACAAGGACGACGCAGACTGGGCGCGGCGCAGACCAAGGTGCTGCTGCTGCGGGGAACCAATCCTGGAGATCCGCGCCTACTGCTATGACGGAGACTGGTACTGCATGGAGTGCAGCGAGAAACTGGTAGAGCGGGTACAGGATGAGTGCTTTATGGAGGTTCCGAATGAAGACTGAGGACTACATCGAGATTTAGGAGAAGAGCCATGGCAAAACCGAAAAAGACGAATACAGCGGAAGACCTGCGACAGCAGATTGAAGATGAGTTCCGCCGGTGGGATCACATCCATCTGCACGGGTGCAGCGACCCAGGGTGGGAGGACGGTGTTAACATCAACCTGGTCAGAAACCACATTATCTATTACTATCGCCAGATGGCAGAGATAATAGACGGAATACAGATGAGTTTATTTGCGGAAGCCGGGTTTGAACCGGAACGGTACGGGATGCGACCAATCCCGCCGAAGTACCCGATAGACTGGATGTGCCCGACCGGAGACTATCCGGACAGGCTGAACGGAAGGAGAAGATAAAAGATGGCTGATTACATTGACCGGCAGGCCGCAATTGCGGCGCTGAGGGAATTTGCAGAGGAATGCAAGGGCACCCCTGCCGGATGCGCCGGAGGTAGAAAATGAGCTACACTGAGGCGCTGCGCATTGTGACCGATTACTCCGCCGCACTGAGCATGGGCTACGCGCTGGATAAAGACTGCTGCATTGAGTACGCCGAAGCCTTGCGGGTCGTGCTCCAGCGGGCGGAACAGGAGACGATATGAGCGAATGGTATGACGAGAGCCTTGAACGGCTCAGAACGGCGGCGCGGCTGTCAGAACAGTATTACAAAAAGCCGCTGGTGGTCACCACGTCCGGCGGAAAAGACAGCTCTGTATGTGTTGATTTGGCTATCAAGGCCGGAATCAATTTTGAGGTGATCCACAACCACACCACGGCTGACGCTCCGGAGACAGTCCGATTTGTCAGGGACGAGTTCCGGCGGCTGGAGCTGATGGGGATTAAATGCACGATCAACTGGCCCATGTACAAGGGGCAACGCACATCCATGTGGGATTTGATCCCTCAAAAGCTTATGCCACCTATACGACTGGCACGGTACTGCTGTGAGGTACTCAAAGAGCACGATGGCACTGGGAGATTTATCACCACAGGGGTACGCTGGGCGGAATCCAACGCCCGAAAGAACAACCGGGGTGCGTTTGAGCGGAGCCACCGGAACAAAGAGAAGCGGATCATCATCAACGACAACGACCCGGATCGCCTCCTGTTTGAAAACTGCTCCATCAAAGCGAAACGTGTTTGCAATCCAATCATTGACTGGGAGGACGAGGACGTTTGGCACTACATTGAGGAGGAGCACGTGCCGGTGAATCCTTTGTACATGGAGGGATTTAATCGGGTTGGCTGCATTGGATGCCCAATGGCGGGCAAGAAAGGTCGAGAGATTGAGTTTTCTCGGTGGCCTAAGTACAAAGCGGCCTATATCTCGGCGTTTGATCGGCTGGTTAAGGAGCGGAAACGTCGGGGACTGAAAACCGACTGGGGAACCGGAACCGATGTGTTTAACTGGTGGATGGAGTACGATGTGCTGCCGGGACAGATGGAAATCAAGTGGGAGGTATCAACGGAATGCGAGTCCTGATAGCCTGCGAAGAATCCCAGACCGAATGCATGGCCTTCCGCGCGCTGGGACACGAGGCGTACAGCTGCGATATACAGAAACCCAGTGGCGGACATCCTGAGTGGCACATCTTAGGGGATGCGCTGGAAGCCATGAGGGGGGGGCAGATAACCACCATGGACGGACAGTCGCATGATATCCCCAGCTGGGATTTGATGATTGCACATCCACCCTGTACATATCTCAGCAATGCCGGAGCTGTCAATCTGCGAAAGCACGGTATCCTCAACATGGATCGGATGGCAAAGGCCATTGACGCCAAGAAATTTTTTATGGAGTGCCTGGAAGCGTCTATTCCGCGCGTTTGCGTGGAGAACCCGATTCCGGGACGTATCCACCAGCTGCCACCATATAGCCAGATTGTGCAGCCATATATGTTTGGTGATCCCTGGATGAAAAGAACGTGCCTATGGCTGCGAAACATTCCGATTTTGATGGCGACGGACATTGTAGTACCAACCGGGAAATGGGTAGAATCAACACCGCACGGGAAGAACCCGGAAAGTTGGAGTATCAAAGGGCACAAGGGATCAAAAATTCGATCAAAGTCATTTCCTGGGATTGCCAGGGCAATGGCAGAGCAGTGGGGAGGGTTGATAAGGAAATGAAGCGTAAAACATTTGTGAAGCAGCTCATGGCACTGGGCATCTCCCGGAATGATGCAAACGGCATGTGCCGGGATGCACTTCTGCGCCGGGATTACGCAAATATGCGTGGTGCAATATCTTTTGTCGCATACGGGAACGCTTTTGCGTATGTATTCTTCAATTACAGCTACGGTGTGCATTTGACCGGCAGGCTTCTCACGGCGGAAGAACGGCAGAAGTTCCGCGCGTGGCGCAGAAAGAGGACCAAGGATGATCCGATATGCGCATGGCGGAAAAAACATCCTTTGCAGAACTGCAGAACTTAGGAGGTGCCGAATGAAACCATGGCAAAACAGTGAGGGCTACAACGACCCTACAGCATACGGTGCTATCAAAGCCGAGAATGCACGGGAAGCCGAGCTGGCGCGGCTGATTAAGACGCTGAAATACGTTATCGGTCTGAGCGAGTTTGTTTGACGGAATTGGTGGATTCCCACTTATCTGGGAGCGGATCAACGGGAAAGAAAACTGTCTTTGGGCTTCTGAGATTGAGGAGTTCCCAATGGCAGTTACACGGAAACAGTTTGGAGGAGGAGATTAAATGAGTACACTTGAATTTGTGATAGCGTTCCTGCTTGCGCTGGCAATCGCCATTGGATGCGGAGGGTTGGACCCGTGAGCGCTGACGCAAAGCTACATGATTCTAGGACGCGGTTTCAGAAATTCTTCGGGTTCTGCCCATGTTGCGGGAAGTGGCTGCGTCGGATCACTACATATCGCCAGCATACGGCGTATGAGGATGATGAGCGCAACTTCTTCACCGGGTGCAAGGAGTGCTGTGAACGCAACGATGAGTATTGGGAAGAAATGTGGAACGATTATTATTCTGGACCGTTCTACGGGAGGGCAAAATGAACAAACTTACTGAAAAGGAGAAGAGCATGTACAACTTAAAGCCCTGCCCCTTCTGCGGGGGCGAAGCAAAGATGCAGATGACATCATATATCCACATTAAGTCCACCGGAGGCGAGGAACTGCTTGGCCGAATGGTTGACATCAAGTGCGGGAACTGCGGTGCGCGGCCTGGAGGCAGGAATAAATACCGGGTCCTTGCTCAGATTGATGACAACGGCAATGTGACATGCAAGGAGGACGGGAGAATGAAGGCTACCGAGGAATGGAACCGGAGGTGGGATGGGTAATGGATGCAGTGGAATATCTGAAAACGAAGAGGCGGTTATGCAAGGAACACACTGATGAAGATGGCGTTTTAAGTATTTGCCCAGATTATATTGAGGGAAGTTGCAGAAAGTATGAAGGCGTTGGCTGCAATGGTTGCAGGAGAAAATACTGGGGACAGGAGGCGCAAGACGATGACGATTGACGAGGCTATCAGCATTCTGCTCCCAGCGACCTCCCGCTTTGCGCTTAACAACTATCAGGAGGGCGAGGAACGCCTAGAGGCTTGCAATCAGGCTTGTGTCTACGGAGCTATGGCCCTCAAACTCCTGCGGAGCTGTGAAGATGACAAGGAGCTAGCCGGGCGGCTGCGGAGGAACGCTGAAGAGCTGACAAAGGAGATTGCGGGTCATGAGAACGAGCGCTAAAAGCTATCGAGATTACGGTTTCCAGCACAACGAGGAGAAATATATCAAATATTTAGCCAGACAGCCCAACTATGAGCAACGGTTACTGCTCTATGATGCGGCGTATGCGGCTGAACCTACACTAGCGGATGATATCGTCTATTCTATTGTCAGCGGTGTGAGCTATGACGAGATCCTGAAAATCCACTATATTCCGGTCAAACGGACGGTTTTCTACGGCTATTGCCGTTCTACGCTAGCACTATTCCGCGACCGGATGCGGGAATATGGTGCCCTGTAAAATGGGGGTACGACGTACACGCTTTTTATTGATACAATATAGGTGCTGGGGCGATTACGCGGAGGTTTTTCTCCATTCCTGCCAGAATGTGGTGCGACTCCATCCCCCCAGCACAATACGCCGGAGGCTGGTGCCGGGATCATGCAATTCCTCCTAAAATTGCATTCCAAAACGTCCATGGCGATTTCCTTCCTTTCAAATCTTGGGCGGTTCGATTCCGCCCTCCGGCTCCAGATAAAGCCCGGCACACCTCTTGCCTGTGGTTACGTGCAAAAAGCCGGGATTTTTATATGCGGGAGTCCGGTGACGGGGCGGTGGCTGCAAAATCCGTCAGGGCGGTTCGACTCCGTCCTTCCGTAACAATAGTCGCTGGCAGCCCAGCGACAAGGGCGAAAGCCCCCAAAAAAGCGGAAGCCTGTGCCGCAACAGGGCACCCGGAGCCCATGCCGGGGTTAAGGCCAACGTGGGTGAGTCAGGACTCCGCGCCACCTCTTTGCAATGTGCCCCATGCGGAGACAGTTTGCCGCCTGCCTGCGGCGACGAATAAATTGCAGGCTTGAATGTGCTCGGTCAGTAGAGCGATTAGAGCAGCCCGGAACCCACGCCGGGTAGGCAAAACCAACGTGGGGGGAAATGGCACCCAGCTCCCGGCGGGGTACAAATAGGGAGCGCAAAAAATGGAGGGCATATGGAGGGCATATGGACGACATAACAAAGAAACCATATACCGCATGGCTGGAAGAAGCTCTTAAAACTATCGTGGAGACAGGAACGAAAAAGATATGCGTTGCCGCTATTCTCCCAAATGGTGAGGTGTTTACCGGCTATTACAATGCGGATGCAACAGATAAAGCGTTATTTGCTCATAACATCCAGTCCGATGTGACAATGGATATCATCATGGCAAATATTGACACGATAAAAAAGGCAATGGAGGATAATTATGGAGATACAGTATAGACGGCCAGATGAAATCACACCGTACGAGAATAACGCCAAAACACACGATCAGACACAGAGGATAGGAGGCGCTTATGGCAAATATGCGGAGGACTGCGGCAAAGCTGCAAACTGCGCTTTGCCAGAAAGGCGTGTATATCAAAATTAACCAGGTGCAAGTGTATTCCGAGAAACGGGAAAGGATGGTGACGAAATATATGCTTATTCAAACTGAAAAGATAGCAGGAAGAAATAAGAATACCACCATCCTGGAAACATATCAAATCGCTGAGGTAGTGAAATGTCTTGCAGAAATGTACGGCGGTGGTTGATGTGGCGCTTACTGAAAAGCAGAAACGATTTTGTGAGGAGTATATAAAAAGCACCAATGCGACAGCCGCGGCACTCGCAGCCGGGTACAGCAAAAAAACGGCCTATTCGATAGGCTGGGAGAATTTGAAAAAGCCTGAAATATCAGCATATATAAGGAACCGGCTAGACAAAATGGACGCCGAACTTGTGGCTTCGACCGATGAAGTAATGAAGTTTTATACGTCTGTGTTGAGGGGAGAACAGAAAGATCAGTTTGGCCTTGATGCAACACTATCTGACCGCCTCAAAGCTGGGGATAGTCTGCTAAAGCGGTTCGCGGCGGCGGAAAAAGCCAGCCAAAATACCGACGGCAAGGAATTCAAAATCCCGGCGGTGTGCATAGGCCGTGCATTCTGCGACATTAACCGCCGAATCGTGCCTAATAAGTCCTATGTATTCGAGGGAGGCCGTGGCGGTCTGAAATCCTCCTATGTCTCCCTGAAAATCATTGAGCTCTTGATGAATAAACCGGAAATGCACGCTTGTGTGGTGCGAAAAATCGCCGGAACGCTCCGTGATTCCGTGTACGCTCAGATTAAATGGGCTATCAATGAGCTGGGGCTAAACGATGAATTTTCTTGTAAAGTTTCACCGCTGGAGATCAAGCGGAAATCTACCGGACAGATCATCTATTTCCGTGGCTGTGACGATCCTATCAAGCTAAAATCAATCAAGCCGCCGTTTGGCTATATCGGAATTCTGTGGAAAGAGGAAAAAGACCAGCTTTCCGGCCCCGCCGAGGAACGTAACGTTAATCAGTCTGTTCTACGTGGCGGTATGGAATCCTATGATTTCTCCAGTTACAACCCGCCGAAGAGTAAGAGCAATTGGGTAAACCAAGAAAAGCTGTTGCCGGACGAAAACCGAATATTCCACCATAGCACCTATCTAGATGCACCGGTGGAATGGCTGGGCCAGAAGTTTATTGACGATGCAGAACACCTGAAAGAGGTCAACCCAGAAGCCTATGAGCACGAATACATGGGCATTCCAAATGGTTCCGGCGGCAATGTCTTTGAGTTTCTGGAAATCCGCGACATCACGGACGAAGAAATTAGCCATATGGATAGAATCTATCAGGGCGCTGACTTTGGCTGGTATCCTGACCAGTATGCTTTTTTGCGGACGTATTACAACCCGGAACAGGAAAAGATATATCTGCTGGATGAACTCTATGTGAATAAGTGGAGCAACACCCAGACAGGACAGTGGATCATTGAACACGGGTATGACGATTACACCATCACCTGTGACAGCGCGGAGCCTAAGAGCGTCAACGACTACCGGGACATGAACCTTCCGGCGCGTGGCGCTATTAAGGGACCCGGCTCCATCGAGTACGGTTTTAAGTGGCTCCAGACCCGGACACTGGTGATTGACCCGAAGCGGACACCGAACGCTTACCAAGAGATCATCAACTATGAGTATGACCGTGACAAGGACGGTAATGTAATAAGCGGCTACCCAGACGGTAATGACCATGCTATATCAGCGCTGCGATACGCTTACGAGCCGCAGTTTATCCGCAGAGGCAGCAGCGCATAAGGGGGAACGCCTATGGGCATTGTTGCAAGAATAAAGGGGTGGCTGTCTATGCTGTTTAAGACCAAAGCCCGGGAAGATTTCGGCGTTGAGGAAATCACATCCGGCGAAATGAAACGGATCATTGAAATCTGTGGGCAGATATACCGGGGAAGCCCGTACTGGGTAGACAAGGACGCACATATCAAAACCATTGGCTTTGCAAAAGCTATCTGCTCTGAGGTGGCACGGTTGACAACGCTTGCTATCGGAATCAATGTTGAAGGTAGCACCCGCGCGGACTGGCTCCAGCAGCAGATAGACCGTGTATATTTCCAGCTCCGTGGATGGGTAGAGTATGGATGCGCGTTTGGGACGGTGATTCTAAAGCCAAACGGCGAGGACATCGACCTGTATCTACCTGACCAGTTTATTGTGACAGAACAGAGCCATGGGAAGGTCACAGGTTGCGTATTTGTCAGCAAAGAGACAGATGCAACTGGCAAGAAATACTATACCCGGCTGGAATACCACCGCTTTTTAGAGGACGGCACATACGCCATCACCAATCGGTGCTATGTGGGCAATTCCGAGAATGACATGAGCAAGACCGTGGACGTTGAGGATAGCCCATGGGCCGGGCTGCTGGACGAGGTGACGATAGAGAATATCGAAAAACCCCTGTTCGGCGTGCTGAAAACCCCTCACGCAAACAATATTGATATTGCGTCCCCTCTGTCCCTGCCTGTCTATTCGGACGCTGTGGAGGAACTGAAAGACCTTGACATCGCATACAGCCGCAACGCCAAGGAGATTCTGGATAGTAAACGCATGGTGCTATTGGATTCTGACCGGCTCATGCCATCTGCGGGACGCAAGGTGAACCAGACAGGGGCGGCAATGAGTGTCAACCGTGAGAATATGGGCCTCCCTGATTACGTCAAGAACGTCTATGGAGACGGGCAGAACACGTTTTATCAGGAAGTCAACCCACAGCTCAACACCTCCGAGCGTCTGAATGGTATCAATGCTCTGCTGTCTCAGATCGGATACAAGGTGGGCTTTGCGAACGGCTACTTTGTATTCAACGAGCATACAGGCATCCAGACCGCAACAGGCGTGGAGGCAGAACAGCAGCGGACAATCCAGTTTATCAAGGATTGCCGGGACAAACTGGAAAGCTGCCTTGACGATGTGATAGCGGCGCTGAATACGTTTGCCGACCTGTATGATTATGCCCCGGTGGGAACGTATGAGGTGTCCTACTCCTTTAGCGATATACTCTACAACTACGAGGAAGATAAAGCCCGGTGGTATGGCTATGTCACGCAGGGCAAGGTGCCATTTTGGTTCTATCTGACCAAATTTGAGAATATGACCGAAGACGAGGCGAAAGCCCTTGAAGCTGCGGCGCAGACCGCAGAACCGAAAATGTACGGGGATGAGGAATAATGGGCGGTCGTGGCTCGAGCAGTGGCGTAAGCGATTATTGGAATAAATATGGCAGTCAGTATAAAACCGTCCTAAAAGAAGGAAATATCAAATTTGTGCAGAAGAATTCAAGAACATCAGAGACGCTGATGGAAACGGCGACCAAAGGGCGCGTTTATGTGACTGTCGGCGGGAATGATCTGTTGCAAATAGTTTATTTTGACCGGAATTTGAAACGCTCAAAAACAATAGACCTTTCCCACACCCATGATGGAAAGAACCCACATACCCACCATGGCTACAACCACAACGAAAATGACAGTGTAAAAGGGTATGCAAACCTGACAACCGAAGAAAAGAAAATGGTTGAACAGGTCAAAAAGATCTGGTACAATAGGCATAGCAAGTGATAGTTTAAGCCGAGGAGAACCGGTGTTTGCCGTGGTCCCGGTGCAAATCCGGGTGCTTGCTATGCCGTAAGGTACAGAAATGTATCTTGCGGCATTTTTGTTTACTGGGGGGAACTGTATGCTTAATTTTGGGAATCCGGACAAGGTCGCATTCCATGACGTGGGAAAGTACGGCATCCCACAGATTGACCCGGTTACAGAATACCCTCAAGGAGAATTTATTCCCGTCAACTACGCCATGACCGCAAAGCATCCAGAAGATAAAATCGTACATACATTTGTGGACGATTATCAATTCGTGCGGTTTTGGAATCAGCCAGAGCGGTACATAGACCGGCTATCTAAATTCAAGGCCGTCTGTGCCCCTGATTTCTCCACATACACGGATATGCCGCTTGCCATGCAAATATATAACCACTACCGCAAACATTGGGTGGCGGCCTACTGGCAGCTTCATGGCATTACAGTATACCCAAGTATCAGTTGGAGCGACGAGGACAGCTATTCATGGTGCTTTGACGGTGAGCCGGCGCATGGAGTTGTAGCAGTTTCCAGCGTTGGAACCCAACAGAATAAAGAGAGCAAGCGCCTATTTTTACTGGGCTACGAAGAAATGATGAAACGCCTTGAACCGTCGTGGGTTATCTTTTATGGACGTGTGCCGGAAGAATGTGATTGGAATATTATCAGGGTTCCACCGCATTATGACGAGATCGTGAAACGGAGGAAGAATGCTAACACCGGAATACCTCCTACGGACCAGTGAAGGGGCCGAGGATATAGCGGAGCAGCTCCACAATGACATCATCCGCCGAATCGTAAAGCGGATCATGATACGGCTGGGCCGTGGCGATAACTACATACTGACGGCAACCGATAAATGGCAGCTAGAGGTATTGCAGGACGCTGGTTATCTGCTGACCGACATACAGGCGGAGGTAGCCAAGTATACGGCATTGCAGCAGATTGAGATACTGGAAGCCATGGAGGCGGCAGGGGTCGAAAACCTCATATATGATGATGCTATCTATACGGCGGCGGGGCTGTCTCCTCCCCCTCTAAAACAGTCCCCCGCATTGCTCCGTATCGCTCAGCGGAATTATAAATCTACACTGGGCGAATGGAAGAACTATACGCAGACCACCGCCAAAGCCGCCCAGCAGCTATTCATACAGCAATGCGACAGAGCGTATACTCTGGTTACATCCGGTACTATCTCATACACACAGGCCGTCAAGGAGGCTGCGGACGTTATTTCCACGCAGGGCGTTGAGGTGGTATACCCGACCGGACACAAAGACACCATAGAGACCGCCACGCTCCGCGCTGTCCGGACTGGCGTTAGCCAAATGGCAGCAGAAATAACGGATAGCCGCATGGACGAAATGAACTGGGATATCATCCTTGTTTCTGCCCATCTGGGGGCACGTGTTACGGATAAGGAGGATTACACCAATCACTATTGGTGGCAAGGTAAATTCTACTCCAAGAGCGGCAAAGACCGACGCTTCCCGCCTTTTTCTGTATGCAACATGGGAGACGTGCAGGGCATCCATGGTGCGAACTGCCGACATTCTCATGGCCCCGGTGACGGGGTGCATAATCCGTTTGAGTACTACGGCAGCGAGAAAAACAAAGAGGCATACGACCTGCAACAGCGTCAGCGGACATTAGAGCGGCGCATTAGGAAGACCAAGCGCCGGGTTATGGGGCTGAAAGAATCAGTGGACAGCGCACCGGACGAGCCGACAAGGCAGACCCAGCAGGAAGCGTATGAAAAAGTAGCGGCACTGCTCCAGAAGCAGAACCAGGCATATAACCAGTTCTGCAAAGACAACGACCTGAAACGCCTCACTGACAGAATCAGCATTGCGAAATGGGACCGGAAGCAAGCGGCGCAGGCTGCGGCAGCGGTTAGACGGCACAACAGCAAGACGTAAATGGGGGTACGACGTACACGCTTTTACGATATAGAATATACTCGAAGCATTGCAAGGAGGGCTGAAAATGGAACCGACATGGGTATATTGCCCACGATGTGGAGGCAAGACCCGCATCAAGGCAACACCTGAAACGGTCATTGTAAAGCTACCGTTTTTCTGCCCAAAGTGCAGATTGCAAATGACGGTGGACATTAAAGACTTAAAGGTCAAAAAATCTACCTAACTACCCCGCCTGTGGTCTATCAGGCTTAATCCTATTACCAGCGGCGGCTGGTCTATCAACACGGCCAAGGAGGATATATGCAGAAACTCATTGAAACACTGGCATCTTTCGGCGTGACCATCCCGGACGATAAGAAAGCAGAAATCAAGTCAGCGCTGTCGGAGCACTACAAGAATGTCTCCGAGGTCAACAAGACGCTGGCAAAGATTGAGGCCGACCGGGACAAATGGAAGGCGCAGGCGGATGAAGCCACAAAGACCCTTGAAACCTTTGAAGGTATCGACCCCAAGGAGATCAAGGGCGAGCTGGAAGAATGGAAGAAAAAAGCAGCAGAAGCCGAGACGAACGCCCAAAAGCAGATTTACGAACGTGATTTTGCTGACGCACTGAAAACCGAAATGGAGGCGTACAAGTTCACCTCTGAGGCGGCAAAGCGCGATGTTATGGGCCAGATCAAGGCCGCAGAGCTGAAACTGAAAGACGGTAAAATTCTTGGTCTCACAGATTTGGTGAACCAGATCAAGGAGGCAGACGCTTCTGCTTTTGTTGACGAAGATCAGCGGAAGTTGGAAGAAGGGAAAGCCCGTTTTACCACTCAGCACAAGACAGGCAGTGGAACCGGCAAGAAGCTCTCTGAAATGACGCTGGACGAGCGAATGAAGCTGAAAGCTGAAAGCCCTGACCTGTATGAGGCTCTGCGCAACGGCTAAAGCTGCACACGAGAAAGGATTTTAACTTATGGCAAGAACCGGAACTTTTGGCGGATTCGCCTTTGACCCGGAGGTTTTCTCCGAGTACATGACCGAGCAGCCGACATGGAATGACGCTATTCTGGCGTCTGGAATTTTGGTGCAGGACAACAACATCATGAACCTGATCGGCGAGAAGGGCAACGTGGCAACTCTGCCTTTCTACACGCCCATTGACGAAGCTGATTCTCAAGCCCTTAACAACGACGGTGAGACCGACAACACCCCCGTCGATGTGTCTGGCAGCAAGCAGTCCTGTATGCTGATCCAGCGCATGAAGGCGTGGAAAGCAAAGGACTTTACCCGTGAGCTGACCGGTGCTGACCCCATGACTCACGTCGGGAATTCCGTTGCTGGCTACTATCGGCAGGTGCGCACCCGTGACCTCATGTCTATTCTGGACGGCGTTCTGGGCGTGACCGGGCTGAAAAGCCATATCACCGACCTGTCCGAGGCTACCGGCACCGGAACCGTGTCTGATGCAAACAAGATCTCTGACACTACGCTGATCTATGCAGCGCAGGCGGCACTTGGAGACGCTGCAAGCGGTCTTGGCCTGCTGGTCATGCACTCCATGATCTTCGCACGCTACAAAGCTATGGGCCTCGTGGACTACAACAAGTATACGGTGGCGAACGCTATTGAGCGTGACGTGACCCTGCCCACCATCGGCGGCTTTATCCCCATCGTCACCGACCGCTTTACCGTGGACACATCCAAGACCAACGCAGTGTACAATACTTACATGATCGGCGAGGGCGCAATCCTGACCTGCGATAAGGTCAACTACGAGAACCCCTACTACACCGATTACGACCCGGAGACCTCCGCAGGTATCGAAAAGCTCTACACCAAGCAGGGTTATGTCCTGCATCCCAACGGAATGAGCTTTGACACCTCCAAACCCGCCAAGGAATCCCCCACCACTACGGAGCTTGGTGCAAAGGCTAACTGGAGCCTTGCGTTCAAGGAGAAGAACGTCCGTATTGGTCTTATCAAGTCCAACGGCTAAATTCAAATGGCTGGGGCGCTTCTGCGCCCCGCCTAACGCCGAGAAGGAGGCATAGCAATGTATGTAGATTACGAATACTATAGCGGCCTTTACGGCGATGAAGCGGCCACTGAATCTGTCTTTAACCGCATAGGTTGGGATGCTTGCCGGAAACTGGACATTGCCACCACCGGGCATGACGGGGTGCAGAAGCTCCGCCAGACATTCCCATCTGACGAGTACGCCGCAGAGTGTATCAAGCGGTGTGCCTGTGCGCTGATCCAGAACGCTTACAATTTGGAGCAAGCTGAGGAAAACGCCAGAATGGCGCAGGGGTACACCCAGCGAGAGGACGGAAGTTTGCAAGGCCGAGTGATTTCCTCCGTTTCGGCGGGAAATGAATCTATCAGCTATTCCACGTCTTCTAATTCTGCGGCTACTACCCTGACGGAAAAAGCCCTTGCAAGCCAGAGCGTCAGGGAGCAGGTGGAACGGGATATTATCACCACACACCTTTCCGGCGTGGCTGATGCAAATGGGGTTCCACTCCTGTACATGGGGCAGTACCCTGATGTGAGGTAGGCCAATGTATACCGACAAAATAACCCTGTTTTGCCGTCATGAGGACAAAAAGAAGGACGTGATGTGGTATCCGTATGTGCTCCATGGGGTCAACCTCAACATGGATGCAGCTGCAATTGTGGCGAAATACGGGGCGGAATCACAAGACAGTGTTGCCCTGAACATCCGGTATACGGCTGAAAACGGCATGAAAATGATTGGCGGTAAGCAATGGATGCCGCCAAAGGAATGGCACAGGCAGACTGAAAACCTCGCGGAGACGTTGACATTCACCAGCGGCCAAGAATTTGATTTCTTTTACGCCGGAGAATGGCCGGATGAATCCCCCGTGAGTGATTCGGAGTATGGCATTGACGGGTTTTACGACTACATGAATGCCAAGTACGATTATGTTTATGCCATTACGTCCGTGGCTCAGTATTCCGTTATCCCTCATTTTGAGATCATGGCAAAGTAGGTGACATGATGGCGAATATCCCGGATATTGACATAGAAGCCGATGGCGTGCACATCCACATTGATACATCTATCTATGATGGACGTATTAAGGACGCGCAATACTGGCTGGATAGCCAGATTATGACCGACATGGTGCCACTTATGCCACACCAAACTGGCACGTTTATCAACGTCACCCGCGCCCAATCTGCGGCACTTGCTGGGACTGGGAAGGTTGTGGCAGCAGCCCCACCGATGGGCCGTTTTCTGTATGAGGGCAAGGTAATGGTTGATCCTGAGACTGGATCGCCATGGGCAAGACCCGGAGCAAAGAAGGTTGCCACGGATCGCCCTTTGAAGTACAGCAACCCCAGCGCCGTACCACATTGGTTTGACGCGGCGAAAGAAGCACATCTGCAAGAGTGGATAGATGGCGTAAAGGAGAAGATTGGCGATGGCTGAAAAAGAGAAGGTCGTGAAATACGACATTGACGGCTTTGAGGCCATCACCCCGGCTATCCGGGCGCTGTTAAATGAGTACCCCGGCCTTTCTGATGGGGATGAAATAGCATTCGCTACACTGTCAGACGACAAGGGGAAAGCAATGTTCCCGGTTTCCGGTGCCAGCATCGAGACGGAGAAAACGTCTGTGACCGGCAGAGTGGTACAGATATGTCTTTACCCGTTTTTTGTTATTTATCGCGGCTCCGGCCTCTCTGAGAGCCGGAAAGCGGCGGTAAAGGAGTGGCTGGACGACCTTGGGAAATGGCTTGAAAAACAGCCGATAACCGTCAAGGGAGAAACGTACACCATTACCGATTACCCGGAGTTAACCGGGAACCGGACTATATTGGAGATCAAGCGCACGTCTCCTGCATATCTGGAAAGCGTTGAGGCCAACAAGGCTGAGAACTGGGCGATTCCCATTTCTGTGCGCTATCGTAACGTATATCAAAAGTAAATCAATATCGAGCCGGAGCCGTGAGCCAGAGCCTACATTTAAGGAGGCTTTTTTATGGCAAAACTTAACCGTGAGGCAATGGCTACCTACCTCGATACCGTGTTCAATACCAAGGCTGCAGACGTTTCAAAGGCGGTTTTTGAGATCATCGGTGACGATATCGAGGAAATGAGCGTTGAGCTGAACCCCGATACCGAGCAGAACAAAAACATTCTTGGCCAGACGAAGACCAAGGATAACGGCTATGAGCCCTCTATGGACGCTGACCCCTTCTACGCCGACCCTGATAAAAAGCTTTATCCCAAAATCCGCGATATTGCACTGGGCCGCCTGAAAGGCGACGCGTGTAAGACCCTGATGTTGGAGGTGTTTGTCGAGGACACCGAGGCGACCACACATACCGCATACGTGCGGGAAGTGCTAGTGAAGCCACAGTCCTACGGTGGTGATACCGGCGGCCTGAACTTCCCGTTTAACGTCTCCGAAGATGGAGCAAGCGTGAAGGGCACTGTAACTGCGGCCTCTCTCACTTCTGGTTCTCCTACCTTTACGGCGGCCGGTTCAGTATAATTTAAGGAGGAATTCCAATGGCAAAAGCACGCAAACCCATTATTCTTGATGTAGATACCGGCTATGAGACGGTACAGATCAGAGATCACGGCGAAATCATCGGCGAGTTTAAGTTCAATCCGGCTGATTCCAACATTGCGACCCGATATAAAGATGTCGCAGAGCATTTTGCGAAAATGCAAATCAATGAAGACGCCGGAGACGCGGAGCAGACCGAGGAAATCACCAAGATTTGCAACGAAATTAAGGAACAGTTTGACTACCTGTTCAGTCGGAAGGTGTCTGACGGGATCTTTATGGCCTGCGGACCTCTGAGTGTCACCAGTGACGGAGAGTTGTATTTTACATACATCCTTGAAAAGATCGGTGACATTATCAATGTCGTGCTCGACAAGAGAAACGCTGAAAAGATGAAGCGCGTGCAGAAAGCTGTTGGAGAGTATGCAGACGCACCTACCTTGGCCCCGCTGGCATGAGTGCATGGGAATTGCCCACGTCCCTTGAAATAGGTGGCGTGGGCTATCCTATTAGAACGGATTTTCGCGATATCCTCAAAATCATGAAGTGCCTCAACGATCCGCAATACGAAGATGATGAAAAGAAAATGATATTTTTTATCATCTTTTTCCCGACCTATCAGGAAATCCCCAAGGACAGATATCAAGAAGCCTTCGACAAGGCGACTGACTTTATAGACATGGGGATGAGAGACGAAAGCAAGCAAAAGAAACCCTCTACAATGGACTGGGCGAAGGATTCCACAATCATCATTCCAGCTGTGAATCGTGTCATGGGGCAGGAAGTCAGAGCTTTGAAGTATCTCCATTGGTGGACGTTTCTGGGCGCATACATGGAAATAGGGGAAAGCCTCTTTTCCTCCGTCCTGAATATACGTCAGAAACAGGTGAAGGGAAAGAAGCTTGAGGATTATGAAAAAGAGTTCTACCGGGAGAACCGGAACTTAATTGACCTGAATAAAACATCCAAACGCAGTCAGGAGGAGACTGACGAACTCCGCAGACTGTTTGGGTTGACGAAATGAGCGCCGGAGCCGTGAGCCAGAGCCATTCTGTGAGGTGATAGCATGGCGGCAGACGGTCAGATTATTATTGATACCCAAATAGATACCAGCGGACTTGTAAAAGGCACAGACGATCTGGAAGCGGCTTGTAAGCGCGCCGCCGCAAGTGTAAGCGATATCGGTGACAAGGCGCGGAACTCCGTGCAGAAGTCCGTAAACGCCCTGACAAAGCAGAACCAGGCATACCGAGCTCAAGAGAAGAAAGTTGAAGACATAAAAAAGCAGCTTTCAGAATCCACAGGCCAAACCGTTGTGACGGACGATTATAAATCTCTTAATGACGAACTTACCGGCCTGAACAATAAGCTAGCCCAGCTGGACGAAAAGAAGCGGAAATTCGTTTCCACTGGCGGAGACGAGGGCAGCAAGACGTTCCGCAACATGGAATACGACGCTGATCGTCTCATTGAGCAGATTGATCGCATAAAGGCCAAAATGGACGGGCTCAAAGCATCCGGCGGTGCTTACACCGCTGCGGATACCTCTGGATTGCAGTCCAGCCTCGCCAAGGAGCAGCAGAAACTAGCCGAAATGGGTGACAGGCTTAGCACGTCTTACAGCGATTTTGCGCAAAAAGTGAACAAGTACGGAGCGTCTGCGTCCTCCGCGGCTGGGCACACGTCCAAACTGTCCATGGCGGTTAACACGCTCAAAAGGGCTTTAACAGCGGTTTTGAGTGGATTAAAAAAAGTTATTTCCGTAATTGGCTCTGCGCTAAAAAAAGTGCTGTCTGCTGCGGTAAGCTTGGCGCGAAAAGCCGGGGCTGCGCTACATGGACTTGGGAACAGTTCTAACAGAGCTGGGAATAGTTTGAAGAACGGTATCAAAACCATGCTCAAGTACGGACTCGGCATCCGGTCTCTGTATGTCCTAGTAAATAAGCTCCGCAGTGCATTAGTGACTGGTATGGGGAATTTAGCACAGTATTCCAGAAGTGCGAACAGCGCTATTTCCTCCATGCAGGGGGCTATCGCACGGTTGCAGAACAGCATTGCGGCGGCATTCTCCCCGATCCTCGCAACGGTGGCTCCTGTGGTCACTCAGTTAATCAATCTGTTAGCTGACGCAATCTCCTATATTGGTGCGTTTTTTGCGGCGTTAAGCGGCAAAAGCACATACACGAAAGCACTTGCAGTACAGAAGAACTATGCGGCATCGCTTGGGAATACGGCGGGTGCGGCTTCTGACGCTGCTGCGGCTATGAAGGACTACCTTTCTGGGTTAGACGAAGTCCGGAAGTTTGAAGATAGCTCCAGCGGCGGCGGTGGCGGCGGCGGTGGAAGCGGCGGCGGTGGCTCATCTGGCGTTGCCTTTGAAGAAGCGTCCATCCCCGGGATTGTTGCGGATTGGGCAGAAAAATTCAAGGAGGCATGGAAGAACGCCGACTTCACGGAGATCGGAACCACCGTAGGAACGAAGTTGAAGAATGCCCTAGAAAACATACCGTGGGGCGATATCCAAACCACCTGCAACAAGATTGCACAGTCCGTTGCGACGTTCATTAACGGGTTCGTGGCTACTCCCGGCCTTTGGGAAACAGTAGGTAAGACCATCGGGAACGGCATCAATACCGCCGTCGGCATGTACAACACGTTTATGGATACTGTCAATTTTGTTAAAATTGGCAACGCCATAGCGACAACGTTGAACAACGCCATTACCACGACAGACTGGATTGGTGTGGGCAGAGCGCTCACTCAGAAATTAAAGGCCGCAATCGAGACGCTATTTGGGTTTGTCACCACATTGAACTGGGCTGATCTTGGAACGGCTATAGGTAACATGATAAACGGGGCGATCAACAACATCCCTGCAACTACTTTTGGAAACGCTGTTGCAAGCCTAGTAAACGGGATTGCAAGCCTTATTGTAAATTTAACCGCAAGCCTGAGGACTGGAAATCTCACCAATAAACTAGAAACGTTTTTCCGTACAGCGTTTAGAGGGATAGACGGAAATAATGTAGGGACTGCGATATCAAGTGTCATAAATCTGTTAATTGACCTTATTTATGATTTCATCACCGCTGATTCATGGAAAGACGTGCGTGATGCTCTGACCACTACATTCATGACGGCATTCGACAGTATCGAATGGGATAAAATGCTCGTGTGCGTAGATGCACTTGCCGGGAAACTCACGGAACTTCTCCGGGAAGCAATTTCCAATATAGATATCTTATGGGTACTAGCTACATTATTAGACGTATTCAATGCGATCATAGCAGGGCTGCTTTCCCATATTCCGGTAATTGGTGATACATTGGCAAAAGCGTTTGATTTTGACTACTCAGCTGGATACCTAGAAAGCAAAGGGTATAACCTCGGGGCCTCCACATCTGACAGCATCGTGGATGGACTGAATAATGGAACAGGTGGCGGGGACTTGTCAACGGCGCTTGGAACTGTAGTGGCAAATTCCACGCATCAGTTTGATATCATGCCACCAACGATCTCCAGCAAATCCCAAGAGGCACACGATGGCGCACTTGCTGCGTGGCAGACCACATCCTCAGATTACCAAGCAATCAGCGACGAGGCGACGTCAGCGTTCGATAGCTTTAGAACTGGCGTTCCGAATGCATCTAGAGAGGCTTACAGCAACGCCAAGAGCGAATGGGACGGCACGAAAAGTGACTACACCGGGGTCTCTAAAGATGTTTCCGCTGGGTTCAACGGGCTGGGAAAGAACTTGCAGAAATGCTTTAAAAACGCATATTCTGATTCAAAATCCACGTGGAAAAATTCTCAATCGGACTTTTCAAAAACGTCCACAAAAGTTTCAAATGCGTTCAGCAAATTCCCGGCTAGTACGCAAAACTACTTTTCTAAAGCATACGCATCCGCAAAAAACGCATGGAGTGGGGCAAGCACGGCGTTCCGGACGATTGCCAACAGCTGTGCCAGCGCATTCAACGCCATGCCGAACGCTATTTCTAATGCGTTTACAAAGGCTTTGACGGCGGCAAAAAACGCATGGAGTGGTGCAAGCAGTGCTTTCCATTCCATCAGTGCAAACGTAATCAGCGGTTTTTCTGGGCTGGAAGCTGGCGTGAAGATCAAATTTACATCAGCGTACACAGCAGCTAAAGCCGCATGGGGGAGCGCAAAGAGCGATTTTTCCGGGATTGCTTCCGGAATCGTAAACGCCTTCAGCAGCGTTTCCAATAAGCTTGTGTCAAATTTTACGACTGCTATTTCCGGGATTAAAAATCTAGGCTGGTACTCCGCTGGCTCCAGCGCTGCGCAGTCGGTCGTGAACGGAATGTACAGCGTCAGCCCGTCTAAATGGTGCTCGTGGTTTATCGGGAAAATAAATCTGCATGGCGGTGACACAGGATATTACCTGACAGTCGGAATTATAAATGGAATGTATACCACAGCTGGGCTCGGGAAGTGGGCAAACTGGTTTATTTCCAAAGTAAAGCAGTCGCTTGGCATCCATTCACCGTCTAAATTGTTCCGTGACGAGGTAGGCTATTATCTCGGCGCTGGCATCAGCGTTGGGCTTGAGGATTCCACAGGCACGATCCTAAAAACCGTTTCCGGTATAGCCGATAAGATAGCCGATAGGTTTCAGGACAGCCTTTCCGATGTATCACTCCCAGCTATCGCTACATCCAACATTTTCCCGGACGTGACGCTGAGAACCCCTGTGATGGCTACAGGCACGGTAATTCCGCCCAAGGCCACATACAGCAGCGCCGGGAGCGGACGCATATCTGACGTTCTGGAGCAGCTCAAAGGGCTGCTTGACAAGCTGGATAGACCAAACGGCGGAACGGTAGCAGCAGGCGGTGTGATCCATAATGTTGTGCAAATCAACCGCCGGACAATCTACGAAGAGATGAAGAAGGAAGAAGACTTGGTGAGAAGCCAGTCGGGGAGGTAGGAAATGGCACAGCAGAGAATTGATATCAATAGTGCTGGAATCTATCAGCCTGATTCTGGCCTCACGTACAGTTTTGAATCTACGTACACTTCCGATTCTACCCGGACGCAGGATGGCGTGGGGCATTTTACGTCGATGTTTACAGTTGAGCAGTTGGGCTATACCGCTACCGGGATCCCGGTAGCGGAAGCCACTAAAATTCTGCGGCAGATCATAAAAGGAAAATCATTCACTTTGCATTATTACAGTCTCTATTATGGCGCGTGGCGGGATAACACGTTTTATGTAGGGAAGGGCGAATGCGAGATCGGAACGTTGGAAGATGGCGGAGAGACGCTTTCCTCCCTAAAATTCAACATGACGGGAGTTAACCCGATATGATTAACGTATCCACAGAATTTAAGCAGCAAATGCAGAAGCGCACCGATTTTAAGGAGTATGCGCAAATTACATTTACTGACGGCACAGTTCTCACGCTGGATGAATCACAGTTTACGGTTACTAACAACAGCATCACGGACGGAGCGGGGCTTTCCACTGTCCCTGTCGGCATTGCTGTCCAAAAAATCGCACAGTTGGAAATCCTGAACGATCAGGAACAATGGGACGGCTATGATTTCTTCGGCGCAAAAATCCGGATGTATATGACGTTTGAGCTATCCTCCGCCACGGAAAAGGTCGAACGTGGGCTATATACCGTTGTCACACCGGAAACATGGGGAGAGACTGTCATCATCACCGCCTATGACGATATGTACAAGGCCGATGTCAAATATGCTCCAACAATAAACTTCCCGGCAACAATCCAGAATATGCTGATTGATGTCTGCAATGTTTGTGGAATCTCCCTGTTGTCTACGACAATCCCGAATGGCAGCTATATTGTGCAAGACCAGCCGGATTCCCAGTATACCGCGCGGCAGATCATTGGCTATATTGCCATGATCGCCGGTGGAAACGCCAGAATTAACAATGCCGGTCAGCTCTGCATTATTCCGTACTCTCAAATTCGAGGCAATGAATACTACAGAGAAGAGCTTACGTCTAGTGTTCTTACTGATGTGCCGGAAATCGTACTTAATTCATGGAGAAGCGTCAGTGTTGAGAAAAACGACATAACTATCACCGGCGTTGCGCTGAAACAGAAAACGGATTCAGGAGAAAAAACAACGTTAAACGGAGAATCTGGGTATGTTATTACCGTTGAAAATCCGCTGATTACCGGAATCGACACGGAAATATCCACTGGACTTTTTCAAATTGCGAAGGCACTGACCGGTTTTACGTTCCGGAAATTTAACGGTATCAGCGTATCGAATCCGCTGATTGAGTTTATGGATTTTGTGGTAGTGGTAGACAGGCGCGGGCGGATGTACAAGAGCTTTATCACAGACCTGACGTTTACGTTTGTTGGAAGCACAATCGTAAAGAATGCTTCTGCGTCTCCTGTGCGCAACGAGGCGGTTTATTATTCCGCATCCGTGTCTTCTGATATCCGAGCACGGCGGCTTGTCGCAGAAGAACGTAAAGCCCGTGAGATAGCCGTAGAAAATCTATCAAACGCGCTGGCAAACAGTAGCGGCCTTTATGAGACAGCGAAAGTTCAGCCGGACGGCAGCACGATCTACTATCTCCATGATAAGCCCACACTGAGCGAATCGAAAACTGTAATCAAATTGACTGCTGATGCCATCGGCGTATCAACAGACGGCGGGGAGACATACCCGTATGGGTTTACGGTTACCGGAGAAATGATTACCCGGATTTTGAACACCGAGGGTGTCAATGCCGATTGGATCAGAAGCGGAGCACTCACGATCTATGACAACGACGGGAACGAGGTTTTTTCCGCCGATCTGGATACCAAAACCGTGAATATGTCGTCTGCAAATGTTACGATTGATGGTACATCTATAAATTCCGTGTTTTCTGAGCAGGTAACGAAATTGAAAATCGGAACCATCAATTTCGTTCGTAACAGTACGGCAATGCAGTTTCAGGATTATTTTTTGGTTCCCAATGATACGAAAGTTGCTTTTGTAGGAAGCGCGATTGTCGGGACAAGCGAGGTGGAGTAATGAGTGCTACAGCAAAAAAAATCACAGCAACAACGCCGGACGGCGGAACCAATGAGGTGCTGGAGTTAAAAAACTGCGCTCACGCATCCTACCGGCTCGCCAATCTGACCGTGGAAGTGGACGAATCGTACACGTTTTCTATCCGGCTGAAAGCGTCCTCCGCAATGCAAGTTGAATTTAACGTTCTGGGGCATGTTTATGTAACAGACGTGAACGATAGTTGGGAAAACATGCATTTTACGGTTGAAAAACCGCTCCAAAACTACATTTTAATTTCTCCAAAATCCAACGATCAACTGCTTCTGTGGCAGGCAATGTTGCAAACAGGAACGGTTGCTACTGGATGGGTTCCGGCGATTGAGGACACGAATGAAAAGCTTGAATTTGTTACGAGCCAAACAACACTGCTGCATCAGGACGTTAAGCAAATCCGGCTGGAGGCTCAATACGCATCAGAAGATGCAGAAAAAAAGTACGCCACAAAATCAGAGCTGGCGCTATTTGCTGATTCTATTACGCTAAGGGTTTCGTCTTCCGATGGAACGTCGGCTGACATTAAAATTTCCGCCGATGGAACAATAGCACTTGATGGAACCACGCTGGCGCAGTACATAGACGTAAGAAAGCTCATGGCGCGTGACATGACAGTTACCGGACTGTTTAATGTTGATAACGGAGAGTACGTTTTAACATCAGACGGAGATACGATCAACATTGGTCGCCCTAGGCCAGATGGCGAAGACCCAGAGTATTATCCGTCTCAAATCTCATTTTCGGACGGAGAGATCAGAATTGGCGGTGCCGGGAGCAGAAATTTAGTGGACGTGAACATTTCCGGAGATATTAGTATGAACGGGAACCTGTCACTCCGCTCTGTTGGCGCATATGATCCGACGTTTTATATAAAAAACAATATGGATTCGACGGTTGGGTGGATGGGCTATAAATCTGGTTCGACCGGTAGCTCACAGACGGACGGAATTGGAGTCGGAACAACTGATGGCGGATACTTTCTGGCAACGGATTCCGGCGTTCGGGCTCAAATTGGTGATTATTCGTTTTACATCACGAAAACAGGCCTAGTGTCGCTTACCGGAGCTAACGGGACTGTTCAAATCAACGATGGCGGCGTTTACATTACCGGACCGTTGTATCACCGGAATTCAAAAACCGATAGTTGGAAGCAACTGTAAGGAGGAACGCATGTATACTAGGCAGAACTGGCAATCTGGTGACGTTATCACGGCCACTAAAATGAACAATTTAGAGGAAGGAATTGCAGAAGCCGGGGTGCATCCGCTCGATGCAATAGAGACAGGAACCGAAGCCACTGTAGATGACTATACAGCGGCTGGGCTTTATTGGCTTGACCCTGCAACAGTAACTGACATCCCCAGCGGAGCATCCGGTCTTTTGTCCGTAAGTACGAATCGAGACGAAAGCATCATCTTCCAGACTTTTTACGGGTACGGCACCAACGGGCATCTCGCAATGCGATTTTATGTTGAAAAGCAATGGAGGGAATGGGTTCAACGGCCAACGGTGACACCGATAAATTCTGGCGGAACCGGCGCAACAACGGCGGCCGCCGCACTAACGGCTCTTGGGGGGGCTCCAATTATCTCGCGTGGAGCATATTTTGGAAGCCTGAGCAATGTGGGGAACACGCCGGGGACGCTATATGACAATAGTGTCGTGTGGTTTGCAACGTCGAACGGCACGACAGATGCCCCTAAATCAGGTTTTGGAATATGCACAACATGGAGCCAAGGGGGTGGATACCTGCAGGAGGTCAAATACATAGACGGAAGCTACTATTGGCGGATGTATTTTAACGACGGGAACGGTGACGCTTGGCATGGCTGGTTTAATGTCGCAACTAGCAGCGTTTAAAAAAGGGTGAACTAATGGATACGACGATTATCATCGCACTCATATCTGGTGGATGTACGCTTGTAGGGACGTTTGCAGGAGTGGCCACCAGTTCTCGGCTTACCACCTACAGGCTGGAGCAGCTGGAGAAAAAGGTACAAGCACACAACAATCTCATTGAGCGCACCTATGCGTTGGAGGAGCAGACGGCCTTACAGGAGGAGAAAATCAAGGTCATCAACCACAGAATTAATGATTTAGAAACGGCAGAAAAACACGACTAGGGAGGAATTTTTATGGACTTTGGAATTGCCGGAGTGGCGGCCATTACGGTGATTGCCTATCTGATCGGGCAGGGCGTGAAAGCGTCCGGTCTTGCGAACAAATGGATCCCCATTATTTGCGGTATTGCCGGTCTGGTGCTGGGAATCGCCGCTATGTACGTGATGCCGGATTTCCCGGCACATGACCCTATCACCGCTGCGGCGGTGGGTGCAGTGTCCGGCTTTGCGGCAACCGGTGTGAATCAGGTCGCCAAGCAGGCGAAAAAGGAGGACTGACATATGAGCTACACACCTGAGATTATGGAGGCTATCAAGGCCATGTCCTACGGCGCTACTGACAACGACCTTGTGACCAACTGCGGCATGGATGCTGCTGAGGTGGCACGTATCCGCACGGAGTGCGCCGCCGACATTGAGGACAGAAAGGCCGCGTTGAAAGGGGATGGCTACAGTGGCTAAAATTATCGGCATCGACGTGTCCGAGCATAACGGCGCGGTCAATTGGCCTGCTGCAAAAAAGGCCGGCATCGGATTTGCGGTGATCCGCACCGGCTACGGCACGTCCCACACTGACTACCAGTGGAAAAACAACATTGATGGGGCGCTGGCGCAGGGCATCCCCGTGGGCATCTACCACTTCTCCTACGCACTGACCGCCGCTGGTGCCAAGGCAGAGGCAGATTTTGTCCTGAGTTTGCTTGCACCTTACAAGGGCAAAATCACCCTGCCGGTATTTTTTGATTTTGAATATGATACCGTGGATTACGCCAAAAAGCAGGGCGTGACCTTGGGGGCATCGGCGTTTAACTCCCACACCGTGGCCTTCTGCGAGCGGATCAAATCCGCAGGGTACACCGCTGGCACCTACTACAATCTGGACTACCTGCGGCGCTATGTTGACATGGACCGAATCAGCGGCTATGCACGCTGGTATGCGCAGTATTCCAGCACCCCCAGCGCCTCCGGGCATGATATCTGGCAGTATTCCAGCAGCTATACCATTCCCGGCTGCTCCGGGCGGTTTGATGTCAATCTGTTGGAAAACACTGCGCTGCTAGGCAAGCGGTATACGCTCGGCTGGCACAAGGACGATACGGGCTGGTGGTACGCAGATACCACCACGACATACTATAAGAGCCGCTGGGCGAAGATCAACGGGAAATGGTACAGCTTCGACAAGGAGGGCTATATGATGGAGAACGCATGGCAGACAGAGAGAAACGACACCTATTATCTGGGCGCAGACGGAGCGATGGTAACAAACATGCTGGTCGGAATTGGAGCGGACGGACGGCTACAGCCGATGGAACGGTATTACCACATGCTGAAGGAGCTGCCGACCTATTACCGGCAGGAGATGGACAAGTTAATTGATAAAGGAAAGGTAAATGGGAAAAGCGGAAGCGGCGATGAGCTGGTGCTGGATCTTCCGGAGAGCGCAGTGCGGACGATCATCATCTGCAACCGGGAATGAGCCGAGGAGGTGACGGGGATGCAGATCAAGGACTACACGACCCCGGAGCTGGAGCATTTCCGGATGGTATGCAATTTTACTGATAGGGAGCGGGAATTCTTCGATCTGAGAGCCGCAGGGTTCACAATTGAGGAATGCGGAGAGAGAATGGAGTATTCCCCAGGCGGAGTACGTTATTTATCCGGAAAGGTAAAAAGAAAAATGAACCGGGTATGAAAAAATCCCCCACCGAAAGGTGGGGGATTTTTGTCAATTGAGGCTCCGCTCAATCACCACTACGAGAAAAAGGGGAACTACAATTGAGGGCTGGTGGATCATTACGATCCGCAGGGATTAACCCTGACGAGAGCATCATAGCACGGATGTGGCGGTATTGTCAAGTAGCTGTTAAATTAAAACATAAGCTCTTTAGTGTAGTATTCTCCCAGAATCTCTCGGTTCATCGGAGCATTTTCCGTTGCTTTAATCATTGCTCTCGTACATTCGGCAAAGCCTGCACAGCCAGCCGGAGAAGCTGGATTGCATAGGATGGAGGCTTCCTGTCTCCGACTTCCCAAGATACGAGGGTTCGCACCGGAACCCCAGTTTTTTCCGCAAATTTTTTCTGTGACAATCCGGTGCTTGCCCGGATTGCCTTAATCTGTTCTGACGGGGTCATTGCTACACCTTGCTTTCTTTGAGATCATAGTGATTTTCGTTCCATGCACTCCGCTTGAAAATCAGTCCATTTTTCGCCTCAAACTGAGCGGGGAGAGGGGAAATCCACTGTACATCTCCCTGCTCGTACTCGCCGTTCTCATCGTGCTCACATTTCCAGACGGAAATGACATCAACATAAAAACCGAATGTTGCGGCAGAAATTCTCGATGAACCATAGACCTTTGCCTCTTCGATTGCTTCTTCCAGTGTGTCGAATTCACCGAGAACCTCGTTGATCCCGGCCTCATCACACAGATAGTCTCCCGGATTGAGAATTATCGTTTCTACCCCGCGGCATAGGTGTTCCTCGTGCTCTCCGCTTCTGATCGCTTTATACTTAATCATTGTGGTTCCTCCATTATTTTATTGTGTATCTCCCTTAACTGTCTTTATTTTATTACACACGTGTGTAAATGTCAAGAATTTATTGATATTTTTTTCGTAAAAAATCAATAAAATCACGATCATTTTACCGCATGGTGAACGGGAGGAAGCGGGGCTATTATGTAAGCAGGAGGTGAGGCAAATGGCATATGGGTATGGAGCTTACAATGCACCGTATCAGGGCTATGGCAACTACTACAACCAGCAACCCCAGCAGCAGGCACCAAGATATGAGGTAATACATGTCAATGGACAAAATGGAGCGCAGGCGCTCCAGATGGCGCCAAACAGCAATGCTATTGTGATGGATGATACTGCACCAATGATCTGGCTTTGCCAGACAGACGGTGCAGGCTATAAGACCGTACAGGCATTTGACATATCACCCCACAAGGAGACTCCAGCGGTTGACGTACGGAGCCTGGAAGAGCGTATAGCAAGATTGGAGGCAGCTATAAATGACAAACCCACTGAGCCAATTTCTGCGGCAAAGCCAGCCGCAAAAAACAGCAGCAAATAACCCGCTTGCTATGATTTCTGAGTTTCGCAAATTCGCCGCCGGAATGACACCGGCGGGAGCAAAACAGAAGGTTGAACAGCTGCTTGCGTCGGGGCAAATGACGCAGGAGCAGTTTGAACAGCTGAAAGCACAGGCGGAGAAATTCTCACAATTCCTGAAATAACCCCGGGTGCGCAACGGGATTATATAAATTAAAAAAGGAGTGGTAAAATGGAAAACTATTCTCTTTCCGATCTCGCTGCCGTGACAAAGGACGCTGACGGAATGGCGGGTAACGGTGCATGGTGGATTATCATCCTGTTTCTGTTCGTCATTATGGGAGGCGGCTGGAATGGCTTCAACCGGCAGAGCGAATTCGGGCAATATGCCACAGCTGCAAGCCAGCAGGAAATCCTGTTCGGCCAGCAGTTCGGTCAGATCAATGACAGGCTGACCAACATCGGAAACGGCATCTGCAATCTCGGATATGAGATGCAGGGCGATTTCGGTCAGCTAACCCAGACGGTAATGAGCACCGGGAACAGCATACAGAGCCAGCTTGCTCAGTGCTGCTGCGAGAACCGGCTTGCGACTGCGAACCTGTCCGCGCAGATTGATCGGCAGACCTGCGATATTACCACCGCAATTCATGCGGAGGGCGAACAGACCCGCGCCATGATGCAGGCAAACGAAATCCAGCAGCTCCGCGACAAGGTGAATTCGCTGGAGGCCGACAACCGCATGTACGGTGTTGTTCGTTATCCAAACGGTTACACTTACACGGCCGGACCATCTCCATTTTGCGGCTGCAATAGCGGCTGCGGGTGCGCATAACCAAATCAACCGCTCTAACAGCGATAAGCCCGGGGCGGATTTGCCCCGGGCATTTTTGAAAGGAGAACAATATGAGTTGCAACAGAAATCTTAAAAATCCCCACTATAAGAGCGCGCAGAACGCTTATAACGACGCATCACAGGCGTTTGTTGCCACCGGCACCCCCGTATCCGTGCTGGGTGTGCTCAACACTGACACCGGATGCTCTGTGGATACAGTCGCAGGGGGCTTCCAGATCAACGCCTCCGGACTTTACCGCGTTTCCTATGACGTAACACTTACGCCCAGCGCTGCGGGGGTGGCGGTCCTACAGGGCCTTAAAGACACGGCAACGCTCCCATGCCTTAACGCACAGGCAACGGTAGCGGCTGGCTCTGTGTACACGCTCCACGCAGAGACTACGATCTATATCCCGGTGTGCTGCAATGGCACTCCAACAATCAGTGCGACGCTCGGCGGTGTAGCAGGCACGGTTTCCCATGTATGCGCAAGCGTTGTAAAACTGGCATAAGGGGGAGCGGGCGATGAAATGCGAGTTGAAAGATTACAAGGCCAAGCTGAAAAAGGAACTGGCTGACTGCCTCGGGCAGCCAATCGGGACACGGTCCATGGAGGCGGTAAACGCATTGATAGAGTGTTGGGAACACGTCAACGACATGGAAAGGTGCATATGCCATGGGGAAGAATTTACGGCGGAAGATGCGGAGCAGTGGAACCACCGCATGAAAAATGAGGACGGGAGCACCGGGGGGCATTGGACCGTGGAGCAGACCACGGAAGCCGCAAAAGGTGTCGGCGTCATCATGGAGCATGTAACGCCGGAGATGTGGAACGTCGCCATGAACATGATGTACTCTGACTATTCCGGCGTGGCACAGAAAAACAACTGCAACAAGGCAGAGTTCTATGCGGAAATGGCAAAGGCTTTTCTGTTCGACAAGGACGGGCCGGGGCCGGAGGAGAAGCTGAGTGCGTACTATCACGGAATTGCAGAAGAATAATGCTAACGAATATGCTAACAATAGACTATATTTTTACCTGTTTTTACGTGATGCTACGTGATTTCTTGTGGATTTGCAAAGCACAGATTTCAAACAAATATAGCAAAAAAGTACCGCATTTACACAAAACCAAGTGCAAATGCGGTACTTTTGGCGCGGAAGGAGGGATTTGAACCCTCGCGCCGGTTTCCCAGCCTACTCCCTTAGCAGGGGAGCAAAAATCGCTGCAATTACAAGAGAAATGCGAACTATGCTAACGATTTGCTAACGACAGTGCTACTCAGACGTTGTCGCCATCTGATTTATGGCGGCATGAGAAGCGGCACTATCCGGATGAATATAGCGCTGGGTCGTCGTGAATTTAGTGTGCCGCATAACCTCTTGAATTACGGACGGTGCGATATTGCCCAGAGCCAGCGCAGTTGCAGTGGTGTGGCGACAGGAGTACGGCGGGAGGTCTCTGCATCCGGCATTTTTTACAGCTCTATGATATTCCGGATAGAACTTGTCACGATCCATACAGAGGACGTAATCTTTCCGACTCTTTGAGTAATCGCAGAGTTCGTGGAGCACGGGAGCGATTGACTGTGGAAACACTAGAGCTGTTTCCTTACGTTTTTTCGTTTTGAGCCCAGCCCCACGTATCTCGAACTTTTCAAAATCTATCATGTCTTTTTTTAATATAAACAGCTCCCCGGGCATCATTCCGGTATAGATCATCAGGAGAATATAGCCCACGAACGTATCACCGGCAGTGTACGCCGCCCAGAATAGTTTAATCTCGTCCTCAGTGTACGGGGTCATCTCTTTTTCATCCAGCGGCGGAAGCTCGATATATTCCGCCAGATTTGCCCGGAGGTGCCCTTCGGCAACGGCCATCTTCAGAAGGTGGGACGCTACGGTTTTCATGTCCCGTGCTGGGTAGTATGTGGAGGTTTCAGCGTCCACCTGACCCTGTAAATCTCCGATGGATATCTCGGTTACTGGCTTGTCGTACAGGCCGTCCCAACGCTTCCAAGCGATCTCATAGGCCGTCTGCTTGGATTTGCCCAGTTTTTTAAATGCAGCTGAGTTCCATGTTTTATGATACTCGCGGAGTGTTGGAACTTTTACTACAGTTTCAGGAGGGCATGACGCATACGCCAGTGCGGCTTTTTTTGTGGCAAAGCCGCCCTTCCACTTCCGTGGATAGTGTACCTTCCCATCATCACCGATGTAGCGCGGGGCAGACCATACAGCTGTCCATGTTTTGCCCCGTTTGATGGCCGTCCCCTGCCCATTTCCACGGCTTTTTACGCTTGGGGTTACAGTTAATTTAGCCCCGCACTTTGGGCAGAAATTAGCCCCCTCCGGTGCTTCCGAATGGCATTTCCTGCATTGCATACGATTCTCCCCTTGTGTTTCCGGGAGAAATCTGATATAATAAATACGCAGATTCCTCCAATTTGGACTCTCTCTCCATTTTGTATCTCCCCGAATCTTGCATAATGCCCTCGGTGCTCGGTACACCGGGGGCATTTTCTATATCGCCCGGTTAATTGCATCAATTTCGATTGAATTAACCATTTGACTTTACAGACAGCAGCATTGCATCTGTAGGTGTCTTATCAAAAGTGATCCATGGGTAAACCTGCAGTTCTACGTCTGATGTATCACGCAATACGAATCCAGAGCATACAGTAGCCGAAGCGCCCGGTTGCAATTCAGAATCGCTTGTCTTGCTATCATCATTCACATGGAATAGTGATATATCCAGTTCCACACCATTCTGAAATGCCTTGTCCCGAACGGTGTAAATGAATGCATTGTTCTCGTCCGTATTGTTGGTGAATGTATAGTACACAGCTACGCACCAATCCCCAGCCATGTTCTGCACGACCTCATGCCCCTCATACGTCACATGACAGCCGCTGATGTCAACGTCTATAATGTTGTCATCCAAAGGGCTAGGCGCTCTGGATTGAACCGGTTGGCTCTCGAACGTTCTTTCTGTAGGCGTTGCTTCTATAACCTCAGGCTGTGCTGTCTCTGCCTCTGGAGATGCATTCTGCACGGTGGAATTGTTTATATTTTTTGAGTTTTTTTCGCTGATTTCCTGCACAAGTGTGCCTATTATCATGAGAAGGACGATTATACACAACAAGACCGGGAATATTTTAATCCGTTCCTGACCTATTTTCTGCTCCTGACGTGCTCCGCATTCTGGACAGTAATTAGAATATTCCGGTATGTTGCGCTTGCAATGTGAACAGATCATTTTCATTCCCTCTCAACGTTGGAACAGGCCAATGCCCGGATGCATGTAATCCCATATTAAATATGACAGCAATCCAGCGGCAACCAATAAAAGCAGTAATGTGGCAATAGCTGCCCATGTTATCATGATCTTTATTGTTTTAGATTTCCGCTTTATTTCTGCCTGTTGCTCTTCTATGGTGGATTGCATACGGTTGATTTGCCCCGTCCTGTCTACAATTCCTTGCTGACGTTCTCTGTCCATCTCTTCACGTGCAGCCAGCAGAACCTTTAACGCTTCTATGTTTTCTTTCGGCACTGTTTCTGGGTTATATGCATCGCCAATGACAGCACGGGCAATCGCCTGAATTGTCGTCGGCCTGCATTGCTCGGCTGATTCTATCGGAGCTGTCATGACTTTCTGGACGGTGGCTTTACAGACAGACTCGCCAGCCAGCTCACACGCATCAACAATCTGCTGATACGTGATTCCCTTTTGCTCTCTCATGGTTCGGATTTTCCGAATCAACTCGGATTGATTCGGGGACACGATTTTTCACCTCTTTTTCAAAATAGCACCAAAAATGTGCAACACTAGTACAAAAATAGTACTAAAATGGCACGTAAATGGTATTGAATGGAATCTACAATCATGTTACGATGGCATCAACGAAGCACTGCAGGGGAGGTGAGCACCATGAGGCAGTGCCACGAGGATTACCCGCCGCCTGACCTAGACCCAGAATTGAAGCATAAGCGCCTTGACAGGCGGATCAATACATCGTGCTCTTACGGTGGATGCATGCGGCGGCAACGATTGAACATACGATCATCCACACCGCTTGTATCGGGTCATGCCCCTCCACAGAAAGGACACATACCATGATCCCCAGCACAATGATAGCCACATCTCCCTTAATATCCGGCCTTGCTCTTGTAGCAATGGAGACGATGCCGCAGGCGATAGAAAGCGCAGAGCACGCTGCTTTACTATCCATAACGCTGTAATGTGTACCGGCATAATCTGATAAAATAGACGCACAGCCAGCCAATGCAAAGATAAAAGTACAGAATACAATTGTGATAATTCCAGAAACTAATTTCCATGTCTGGAACGAGCTTATTTCTTGCTGTGGAACTGGAACACGCCGAACTGGGGTTTCCCCTGTGGGCTCTCCACAAAATGCGCAGAATTTAGCGGAACTGCCGAGTTTTGTTCCACATTTGCGGCAGTACACGGTTATCGCCCCCTCCCTATATTTTAATAATTTTACTAAAAACATAGAATCTTATCAAGGGCAAAAGAACACAAATGGGAGAATAACACTTGTGCAAATTGTCAAAATATCCTGATGTTACACACAACCTTGTCTAAACCTTGGCTTAACTATCCGAGATTATCCGAGCGTTTAGACAAGCCGCATCATTTTGCCGACGTTGGCAAAATGATATGAACCATTTTGCGGAGGCCAACAAAATGGGGCTGGAAATCCGTTTTCGTTGCTCCACGAAAATCTAAACTGGTGAAAATCGACCACTTTAAAAGGAGATACATATGGAACAGGAGTACAGAGATGAAATCATCAGAATGATCCAGAAGGTTAGCGATCTAACATTTTTAAGCCAGATATATACGCTGGTAAAACGGCATATAGAGAGGGCCGGGGATTAACCCCGACCCTCTTTTTTTAGGTTTTCCTGAAATTGTTCAATCGTGTTTCGGATCACGGCCTGACTGTTTACGTCCAACTCGCTATACGTTTTCATGATCGCCCGGATTATGTCGTATAGCGGGTTTTCTCCATCGTGTAAGAGCAGGTCAACGTATGTGGCTACCTCATTTTCTGGCAGAGTGTACATAGGGCCCTCCCCAGTTCTGAGCCATTCTTCCCGGATCCCGAATTCACGGCAAATAGATTTAATTGTCTGATCGGATGGGTTATTTATTCCCTTCTCGATGTAGCTGCACGCTGATGCCGATATACCTATCTTTGCTCCAAATTGCTCCAGCGTCATTTTTGCAATTTCTTTTCGGACATGCTTAATTCTCACATTTATCAAATCTCCTCACCTCCTTGAATCTAATATACCACTAGGCACTAAAAAAATCAAGAGAAAAATCAATCTAATTAAAAATAATGCTTGACATTTGAATTAGATTGATATATACTTAAATCACATTAAAAAACATAACACCAAATCACATGGAGGTAAAAACAATGACACAGGAAAAGTTAAATGAGATTTTAAAGGCACATAAGCTGTGGCTAAATGGTGAAGGCGGAAGCCGTGCGGATCTCAGCCGTGCGGATCTCAGCCGTGCGGATCTCAGCTGTGCGGATCTCAGCCGTGCGGATCT
>ERZ1034992.166-NODE-166-length-42169-cov-19.013843_pt1 | contig 42169 bp, 41 predicted proteins | sample MGYA00520695_ERZ1034992 | MGnify/ENA primary metagenome ERZ1034992 (study PRJEB33766, sample SAMN09781778) | gut metagenome | biome: gut microbiome | host: Homo sapiens | place: Madagascar | study: EMG produced TPA metagenomics assembly of the PRJNA485056 data...
GCTAATTTTATAGTTATCAATTTTTTAGTTATACATTTAATTCAAAGTTAAGGATCTATGACATATTATTTGATACAATTAATTCCATGGAAAATAAAAAAGTCCTTAGTGAAGAAATATATCAACACTTATTAGATCAAATATTTAATGGGGAACTAAATCCTAATGATAAGATAACTGAAAACAGTCTTGCTTTAAACTTTCAAACATCACGTACACCAATAAGAGAAGCCATGCGTAAGCTTGAAAGTCAAGGACTACTTAAGATTTATCCTAATCGTTATGCTGAAATAGCTTCTTTTTCCAAGAAAGAAATTAATGATATAGGTGTCATTAGGTTGTCGCTTGACATCTTAGCTATCAAGTTAGCTGTTATTTATAGTACTAAAAACGATTTTCTTAGACTAAAGGAAATAGCTGAAAATTGTTATTTAGCTTATGAAAATAATGATGGACTAAAGAGAAGAAAATTAGATACTAGATTTCATGAATATCTATGCGAACTTTCAAAGAATGAATTACTTCTTTCCATGCAAAATGACTTATCTTTAAAGATTCAGTTCTTATTACTACATAATAATTTACCAGATGTGGAAGACGTGGAACATATTAAACAACACATTGAAATTGCAAATGCCTTAATTAATGGAAATGAAAAAAAGGCCATCGAAATAGATATCGATCACCTTTATGAATTCTATAACCTAGATGTACCACTAGACTTCTTCAAATAATACAAATATTCTTCTAACAATTGATCATACATAAAAGATGGTGACCAATTTTTGTTGATTTCAGTTTCAATCGCCTTTAAAGGAATACTAATACTAGTCATTCTAAGCGTCTTAAGTATAAAATCTACATCACTTTCATTAAAATCACATAATACCATCATACCCAACTCTTTATATGTAGGTAAAAATTCAATTTCAATATTTAGCTTAGTCAATAAATCGATTAATTGTTTATTATCATCTAAATTCATCAATTTAATCTTCATAGAGACACTTGATTATCTGCACCGCATTAGATGCAGCACCCTTTCTAATCTGATCTCCTGAGCAGAATAAAGAAATGCCACCTTCAAGTACCCTATCTTCTCTAATTCTACCTACATAAACCTTATCTTGATTACTTGTAACAAGTGGCATTGGGTACTTATTATCTAAGACATCATCATATAAGATAAGTCCTGCTTCTTTACTTAAAGCTTCTCTAACTTCCGTTACACTCAATGGTCTTTCACATTTTAAAGATACACTTATACAATGACTTCTAAGCACTGGAACTCTAACACAAGTACAAGTAACCCTCAAATCATCATTATGAAGAATCTTCTTACCCTCATTTTCCATCTTCATCTCTTCACTTGTATAAAGATTATCCTTTAAAGAACCAATACAAGGAATACAGTTATAAGCTATAGTATATGGAAAAACAGAAGGCTTATATTCAATATCATTAATCTCCTTATTCAGTTCATCAATACCACCCTTACCAGCACCGGAAACAGCCTGATAAGTAGAAGCTATCATTACCTTAACCTTAGACAATTTATTAATCGCATTAATTGCCATCAAAGTAATAATAGTAGAACAATTAGGATTAGAAATAACCCCTTTATGTTTCTTAGCATCATTTCCATTAATCTCAGGAACAATCAAAGGAACATCATCATCCATTCTAAATGCACTTGAATTATCAATAAAGACAGCACCTGCTTTTACAATATCATCTTTGTATTGTTTAGCTACTTCATTACTACTAGCACCTAGCACTACATTCAAGCCCTTAAAAGAATCGTGATTTACTTCCTTTACTTCATAATCCTTATCCTTGAATCTAATGATTTGCCCAGCACTTTTCTTGCTTGCCAACAATACTAAATCATCCACTGGAATCTCTTGTTCAATTAGACAATCTAGCATTTGTCTACCAACAGCACCAGTAGCTCCTAAAATTCCTATTTTCATTTAATAAACCTCTTATATATAACTTCTATTGTCTTTTGATAGTTTTCATCATCAACACCAACTAAGATGGAAATTTCATCAGCACCCTGAGAAATAGTCCTAATATTAATTCCATTTTCACCTAATAACGAGAATATTTCACCAGAAATGCCCTTACGCTCTTTCATTCCCCTACCTACAACACAAACAAGTGATAAATTATCATAAATTGATACTTCTTCACAGTTTAAGGTATTCTTAATCTCATTAGATAATTCATAGGCATTATGCTTAATATCCTCTTTATCTACAATGATAGAAAAAGAATCAATGCCAGTAGTAACCATAACCACTGGAATCTTATAATGTTCAAAAATATCTAAAGCCTTCTTTAAAAAGCCAATCTCGGAACTAGAATTAGACTTAACGATATTCATAACCATAAAATCTTTTCTTCCTGTAATTCCTGTAATAGGTAAGACCTTATCTTGATCAGTTACATTACTTACTATAATGGTGCCTGGATCAAATGGCTTATTAGTATTTTTAATATTAATAGGAATATTTTTAATCTTAACAGGATAAATAGACTCATCATGCAAGACACTAGCTCCCATATATGACATTTCCCTTAACTCACTATAAGTAATGATGTTGATTTGTTTAGGACTATTAATAATACGAGGATCACATACATAAATACCACTGACATCAGTCCAATTTTCATACATCTTCGCATCACATATATTAGCTAATAAAGCACCAGTAATATCACTGCCACCCCTGCTCATTAACCTTAATACACCATTTGGTAAGCTACCATAAAATCCTGGCACTACAATCTTTTTATTAGTATTTAAATGTGGCATAAACCTCTTATAAGTATCTTCAATATCAATACTGCCATCATATTTAAAGCTTATCACATCACGTGCATCAACAAACTCAGCATTTAAATATAAAGCTAATAACCTACTAGATAGAAACTCACCGCTTGCTACTACTTCATCATTATTCTTATTAGCTTCTAACAAGCCTCTTATCTTTTCTATTTCACTATCCAAGTCAAAAGAAATATTTAGTTCATCAATAATCGCCTTATGCTTAAGATAAATCTTCTCTAAAATATCATCATAAGACATTCCATATTTCTTATGAGCTAAACACAAATATAACAAATCAGTAACCTTATGATCATTTTTATCAGCCTTCCCACATGCTGAAGCGGCAATTACTTTTCTTGTATCATCACTTTCTACAATTGATTTAATCTTTTTATATTGTGTGGCATTAGCTAATGAGCTACCACCGAATTTGCATACTTTAATCATCTAACACCTCACAAACAAAATCATCATCTTTTATCATTTTCTTCAATTCATTAATACTTTTATCTTTAACTAAACCAACGCCTCTAATATAATAATCGCCCTTAACATCGTCATAATCAGGTAGTTCAAACTTATTGATTCTTCTATTAAATGAATTATCTATATCCTTTAGATCCCTAACAACATTACTAGCAGTAGGAAGTTCTCCAGCGCCATGTCCTATTAGATAAATATTACCCAAGTCTTCACCCGCAACCATGAAACAATTATTATTTAAAGTTATACTACTAAAAGGACCAGACTTAACTAAAGAAGGCATAACCGTTAAACAATTATTAACATTCTTAGCTAACAAGATGCATCTATAGCCATTATTCTTAAAATACTCCATATCAATCTTTTTGATATGACGAATACCCTTAATAAATAAGTCTTCTAATTTATATGCCTTATCGAAAGATAATAATGAAGCTAATACAAGCTTATTAGCACTATCAATTCCATCGATATCATCACTTGGATCTTTTTCAGCATAGCCTAAGTCCTGTGCTTGTTTCAAAGCTATGTCAAAATCCAAATTATTGGTATACATCTGATCAAGAATATAATTACTAGTACCATTCATAATACCAGCTACACTAATAATCATATCAATATTGGCAATTCTATTAATCTCATGTAATACTGGAATGCCACCACCACAGGCACTTGAATATAATAATGAAACATTATTTTCGATAGCTAAATCGTTAATTTCTTTTAAATACTTAACCAACATCTTCTTATTAGATGTGACAACATTCTTACCGCTTCTTAAAGCCTTGGCACAATATTTGAAAGGTATATCATCACCGCCCAAACATTCGACTACTGTATCTATTTCAGGGTCATCAACTATATCTTCGATACTATTAGTCTGTAAAATAGGATCACTAATATTTCTTTCAAGTATCCTTTTAACCTTAATATTATTCTTAGAAGCTATCTTATAGACGCCTCTTCCAACTACTCCATATCCTAAAATTCCTATAACCATAACTGTCCTTTCCTTACGAACACTTGTTTACTAACAAAAAACATAGTATCATTTTTAAAGTAAATAAACAAGGTAGGTAATTATGAGATATTTAAACACAAGAGATAATAATGAAATCGTAAATATAAAAGAAGCCATCATCAACGGTTTAGCCAAAGATGGTGGTCTTTATGTTCCAGAACATATTAATAAAATTAATGATATTTATAAGTTAAAAGATTATTCTTACCAAGAATTAGCGAATTTTATCTTAAACCAATTCATTGACTATGATATTAGCGAATACATTGATAAAGCATATGGCAAAAACTTCGACAATGAAAAGATTTGTCCTGTTAAAAAAGTAGGCAACAATTATTTCCTAGAACTATTCCATGGTCCTACTTCAGCATTCAAGGATGTAGCTTTACAACTTTTACCATATATATTAACTTCTAGTTCAAGTGATGATAAAGACATTGTTATTCTAAGCGCTACAAGTGGCGATACTGGTAAGGCTGCCCTTGAAGGTTTTAAGGATGTGGCCAACACAAGAATCACCATCCTTTATCCTAATAAGATGGTATCTAAAGTCCAAGAAAGACAAATGACAACTACTAAAGGTAATAATACCGACGTCATTGCGATAAATGGTAACTTCGACGATTGCCAATCAATGGTTAAGGATATCTTAGAGAATCATAAATCAGACAAGATTCATCTCACTAGCGCCAACTCCATTAACATAGCTCGTCTATTGCCGCAAATTATTTACTACTTTAGTACTTATTTTGAATTACTAAACAATAGCGAACTAACAAAAGATGAACTATTAGATTATTATGTACCAACCGGTAACTTTGGTGATATTCTTGCAGGCTATATCGCAAAAGAGATGGGCTTACCTATTAATAAATTAATTTGTGCATCCAATTCTAATAATGTCTTAACCGACTTTATTAATACCGGAATATATGATATCAACAGAGACTTCATTAATACTATGGAACCATCTATTGATATCTTAATATCTAGTAACCTTGAAAGACTTTTATATCTTAAGAGTAAGGATACAATTCTAATAAAAGAATTAATGATTTCTTTAAAGAATAATAAGAAATATACTATACCAAACTCTTTACTCACAAGTATTCAAAATGACTTTGTAGGTATCTATGCATGTGAAGAAGAGGTAAAAGAAGCTATTAAAGAAGTATATGATAATGATCATTATTTAATTGACCCTCATACCGCCGTAGCTTATATCGCTTCTAAGAAATATGATACAAAACATAAGAAAGTTATTTTAGCTACTGCATCACCTTACAAGTTCTCTAAGGATGTTTATAAGTGTCTTACAGATGAAGATATAGTGGATAATCTAGAAGCTATTGAAACTTTAGAAAACTACACTAATATTGAAGCACCTTCTAATCTAAAAGAACTAAAGGATTTACCTATAAGATTTAAAGAAGTCTACAATCTAAACAATAAAGACTTATTAATTAAGAAACTGGAGAAAAATAATGATTAAGTATCAAGTACCAGCCACAACAGCTAATTTAGGCATTGGCTTTGATTGTTTAGGCATGGCCTTAAACATTTATGATTACTTTGAAGTTGAATATAATGATGCATTCAACTTAAATGGTTTTATTAGCGATTCAATAGAAGACAACCTGTTTATTCATTCATACAAGAAGGCTTGTGAATATAAACATGACGATATAAAGCCAATAAAAGTTAAATGTATCGCTAATGTACCAGTAAGTAGAGGCCTGGGTTCTAGTAGTTGTATGATTGTGGGTGGTATTTATGCTTACAACATCTTAAATAATAATTGTTTAAGTAAAGAAGAAATGCTAGAAATAGCTACTGAAATAGAAGGACATCCTGATAATGTAGCCCCATGCATCTATGGCGGTTTGTGTGTAAGTAGTGATAATTCAGCTTTAAAACTTAAAGTTAGTAACAAATGGCACTTTGGAGTCTTTATACCACCATATGAAGTAAGAACTGAGGATGCACGTAAGGTTATTAAATCCAATATTGATAGAAATGATGCAGTTAGTAATATAGCTAATGCGATTAAAACCATCTATGCTCTAGAACACTTTGATAAGAAGCACATCTTATCAATCACTAAAGATAGGATCCACGAACCATATCGCAAGCCTTTAATTAAAGACTTTAATAACTTTCAATCGACTGCCCTCAAGGCAGGAGCCCTAGCTCTTGTCATCTCCGGTTCCGGTAGTACATGTCTTACAGTTTCTGACAAGAGATTAGATATAGATGAATATTTCCAAAATGTAAAGGTAGATAAGGAAGGAGTAAAATGTCTAAAGAGTTCTTAATAGTCGAAAAAAGTCTACTACCTAAGTGTTTTGAAAAGGTAGTAAAGGCCAAGGAATTGTTAAATAATAACGAATCGATCACTAATATTTGTAAGAAATGTGGCATTTCTAGAAGTACTTTTTATAAGTATCAAGATAAGGTCTTTCCTTATAAGGAAGGAATACACGAAAGAAAATTGGTTTTATCTTTAGACTTGTTTCATAAAACTGGTGCTTTGTCTAAGGTTTGTGATGCCCTTTCTAAAGTTGGTATATCAATCATCACTATCTCTCAAGCTGTTCCTTTAAAGGGTATTGCCCCTGTTATGGTTTCATTAGATATCAGCGAAATGAATATGTCACTAGATGATTTTAAGAAATATTTAAAGGAAATAAGTGAAATCAAAGAATTGAGAATAATATCTTATGAGTAAATAAAATGCAGGGTTACCTGCATTTTCATATTAATCAATATCTTTAGTAGCTACCACATCAATACCAGTATGGGCAACATCTTTAATCAAGACATCGCCAATCTTGATAGGCGCTTTTACCTTGGCAGCTCTGATTTCTTTCATACAATCAAAGATTTTACCCTTAGGTAGAGCATCCTTAGTCTTGCACGAAACTCTTTTGCCATTAAGAACATCAATAGTAGATGTGATAATGCGCACTGGATTAGTTATTTCATTCTTGGCATAACGCTCACCATTAGGACAAGTATTGCCGCTTACTTCAATATTTTCACCATCAATCTTAACACTTAAGTTACATCCTAAAGGACAACCAATACAAATCATATCTTTAGTTTCCATTAACTAATCCTCCAAAGAAAGCGTTATTTCCTTAGCACCTTCTAAGTCTTTTTTAGTTAAGATGATTTGTTCCATCTCACCAGGTGCCATAACTTTCTTCTTTACTCTTTTAATCTCTTCATCGTCTTTAAAGACAACTAAATTCTTATTTTTATAAACATCAGCTACTCTAAAACGGATAAGTGCTGTTTTATCTAAATGTTTAATATCAATATAAGAAGGAACACTATAACGTACACCATTCTTAGTATTGATCTTAATCATGCCACTTCTCACATTACCTTCTTTTAAATACTTAACAACGCCCTTACCGGCATTAGAAGCTTCATTTGAAACATAATCAACTAGATCATGAACATGTAAGACATTACCACACGCAAAGATACCATCAACATTTGTTTCTAAATTATCAGAAACAATTGGACCCCCAGTAATTCTAGATAATTCTACTTCAGCCATCTTACTTAATTCATTCTCAGGAAGTAGACCTACTGAAAGTAATAAAGTATCACACATATATTCTTTTTCAGTTCCCTTAATAGGTTTACGATGTTCATCAACTTTGCCGATGACAACACCCTCAACTCTTTCCTTACCCTTAATATCAATAACGGTATGGCTTAAAAGTAATGGAATATCAAAGTCATTTAAACACTGAACAATATTTCTTTTTAGGCCACCAGAATAAGGCATGACTTCTGCAACACACTTGACCTTAGCGCCCTCTAGACTCATTCTTCTTGCCATGATAAGGCCAATATCACCTGACCCTAGAATTACCACTTCCTTACCAACTTGATAACCATCAATATTTAAAAGCTTTTGAGCACTACCAGCACTATAGACGCCAGCTGGTCTAAAGCCCGGAATATTTAAGGCACCTCTACTTCTTTCACGACAACCCATTGCTAAGACAATAGCCTTAGCCTTAATTGTATTTAAGCCATCTTTTTTAGAAACATAAGTAATCTCTTTATCCTTAGTGATATTGATTACCATTGTATCCAACTTATATTCGATATTAGCTTCCTTGACCTTATCGATGTATCTAGCTGCATATTCAGGACCAGTCAACTCTTCCTTGAAAGTATGTAGGCCAAAACCATTATGAATACATTGGTTAAGAATACCGCCTAACTTATCATCTCTTTCAATGATTAAAATAGAATCAATGCCCTCTTCCTTAATGCTTAAGGCACTAGCTAAACCAGCTGGACCACCACCAATAATTACAACATCATAGTTCATCATCTTCACCTAACTTTCCAAGAATCATTCTAGATTTCGCATTATTCTTAGTAATCTCTTCTTCCTTAACTCCCAATTCTCTAGCCAATATTTCAATTGTCTTAGGACAACAGAAACCCGCTTGACATCTTCCCATACCAGCAGTAGTTCTTCTTTTAATCGCATCTAAAGAAGTAGCCTTAATTGGACTATTGATCGCATCAATAATTTCACCTTCAGAAACATCATTACAACGACAAATGATATTGCCATATAGAGGATTTTGTTTAATAAGTTCGCCACGCTGTTTATAACTCAAATGTTTTAAGTGGACTAAACCTTTTCTTGTAGAAATAAAATTATCCTTTAGACTTGGTTTTAACTTTTCAACAACCATCTCACAAATCATCTCACCAATGGCAGGAGCGCTAGTTAAACCTGGAGACTCGATACCAATCGCATCAAAGAAATTATCATTAGCCTCTTCAATAATAAAGTCACCTGTATCACCCTTAGCTCTTAAGCCTGAGAAAGATGTAATAATCTTATTATTTGGTAAAGACTTAACTGATTTTAGCGCATTAGTTAAGACAAAATCCAAATCACTCGCATAAGTGCCAGTATCCTCTTTATCATCAATATCGGTAGCGCTAGGACCTACCAACAAATTACCATGAACAGTAGGTGTAACCAAAACCCCCTTACCCTTAGCAGTAGGAAGTTGAAAAATAGTATGTGATACAAGATCACCTAAGTCAGTATCATATAAACAATAATCACCCTTACGAGCAGTTATAGTTCTTTTTTTCTCACAAATCATATTATGAATCACATCACCATATAAACCAGCTGCATTAACAACACATCTTGTTTCATATTGGTTATTGATTAAATAATGATCATTAATTTTTTTAATTTCCTTAACTTCAGTATTAAGAATTACTTCAGCACCATTTTGGACCGCATTCTCAGCCAACGCAACATTCATCTCAAAAGGACAAATAATTGCACCAGTATTAGCCAATAAGGCATACTTTACATTATCACTTAGATTTGGTTCTAACTTTAAAACCTCATCAGACTTTAGGATATGTAAATCCTTGACACCATTAGTAATACCACGATTATAAAGTTCTTCCAACTTTGGATAATCTTCTTCATCAAAACACAATACTAGAGAACCATTATTCTTGTAGGCAAAATTTAATTCCTTGGCAAGCTCTTTTATCAACTCATTACCCCTCACATTAAGCTTAGCCTTTAAACTGCCACTCTTTGCGTCGTGTCCTGCGTGAACAATTGCACTATTAGCCTTACTAGTTCCAGAACAAACATCCTCTTCCTTCTCCAGTAAAGCAACCTTTAGGTCATACTTAGATAGTTCTCTTAAAATGGAACATCCAGTTACACCGCCACCTATTACAATTACATCAAACATCTTATACTCATTTTACCATATCCCTTATAAAGTAAATGTTATAATTAAAAAGTATGGAAACAAAAGAAATAGACGATAAGACATTAGACGAATTTGTCTTTAATAGTAACAAGTCACATTTTATGCAAACAAGTGCCTGGAAAGACGTATCAAAAGACAGAGGATATATCCCTCATTGCCTAGGCCTATATGAAAATAACAATCTAAAGGCTACAGCCTTAATGCTAGAAAAGAAAATTGGACCTTATTCAACCTATTATTGTCCAAGAGGCTTTATTTGTGACTACAGTGACAAAAAACTACTAAAGAACGTAATTGAAACATTAAAAACTTATACTAAAAAGAATCATGGTCTTTATTTTAAAATTAACCCAGATATCATCATCGCCAAGCTAGATGGTGATGCCAACAGAATAGAAACCTATGATACTTTTGGATTGATTGACTTCTTTAAAGAAAACGGTGGTAATTTTAGAGGCTTCACAACCAAATTCACAGAAAGCTCAGCACCGCGCTTTACCTTTAGAGTAGACGTTAGTCAAAGTGAAGAAGACTTATTCAAGAATCTACATAACACTACTAAAAAGATTCTAAAAGATAAGAACCCTTATGAAGTAACTATCACTAAAAACGAAGAAGGTGCTCTAGATGACTTCTACAAGGTAATGAAAGAAACAGCCATTAGAAAGAAGATGTTTGTAGAATCTTATGATTATTTTAAGAACTTCTATGAAAATCTTAAAAATAAGAATGAGGCAGATATCTATGTAGCTAGTATCAATTCTAATAGATTAAAAGAAATCTTTAATAATAAGCTAGCTGCTGTTGATAAAGAAATCGATACCGTTAATCAAAGACCTGATGGCCCTAAGAAAGAGAATAAATTAAAGGATTTAGCACAAAAGAGAAATAAGATTCTTAAGCTAAAAGCCGAAGTTGATGAACTAAAGGAAGAAAGAATTGTCTTATCTTCAATCATAACAGCTAAATTTAAAGACAAAGTATGGACAATCCACGGTGGCAATAGTGATCAACTATTATTCTTAAATGCCAACTATGAACTTTACTATCACATTCTTTTAGACAGCAAAAAAGAAGGATATACAACAGTAGACTTCTATGGATCGGAAGGAAAAGTTGATAAAGATAGTCAAATCTACGGTATTTATTTATTTAAATTAAGATTTGGTGGTGACTTTGTAGAATTTGTCGGTGAATTTGACTTTGTCACAAGACCCCTAGCTAATAAGATTATTTCTAATCTTTTAAAAGCTAGAAGAAGAATTTTATATCACCGTTCTTTAAAAGGAAATTAAAATGATAAAAGAAATTAAAAAAGAAGATTTTAATAGTATCTCCAAAACATTTGACAATGTTACTTTTTATCAAACAAGCAACTGGGCCGATTTAAAATCTTATACCAACTGGAAAGGTTTATATTTGGCTTATGAAAAAGATAATCAAATAAAAGCTTGTGGTCTATTCCTATTAAAGAAAATGCCACTATTAAACAGCTACATGGCCTATTGTCCTAGAGGTTTCTTAATAGATTATAACGACGAAGAATTATTAACTAAGGTAAACAAAGAACTTATAGCTTATTTAAAAAGCAAAAAAGTCTTCGAACTAATCATGGACCCCTATGTTTTATTAAATCATAGAGATATTGATGGAAATATTATTGAAGATGGATTTGACAATCATGATGTAGTTAATCAGCTCGTTTCTTTAGGCTATAAACATACAGGCTATAACCTATATTATGAAAATTTACAACCTCGTTTCTTATTCAGATTAAATATTAAAGACAAGACTATTGATGAAATCTATAATGGTTTTAAGAAAGAAGCTAAAAGAAGGGCCAATAAAAAAGACTTCTTTGGGATTAATGTTAGAGAACTAAAAGAAGATGAAATTGAAGTTTTTAAAGATTTAATGAATAAAACTTCAATTAGAAAAGGCTTTATCGATAGACCCCTTGGTTACTATAAACAAATGTATTCAGCCCTTTCTAAAGATAAAATTCTAAGATACATGGTAGCTGAAATTGATGTTGATGTATGTCGCAAGAATGCTGAAGCTGAAATATCAAAAATTAGTAAACGTGTTGAAAAACTAATGGAACATGAAGCTTCTAATGCAGGTAGAATCAAGGAAGAAAAGGTTACTATTAATTCTAATCAAAAGATTATTGAACAATTAGATATTTTAGAAAAAGAAAAAGGTAAGATAGTACCATTAAGCGTTGTCTGCCTATTAACCTATGGTAAAGAAGCTATAATGTTGTTGGCAGGAAATGATGAAGATTACTTGCAACACTTTAACACTTCTAATATCATCGTAGCCGAACTTATCAAGTTATGTAAAAACGAAGGCTATGATTATTACAACTTCTATGGCATCACTGGAAACTTTGATCCAAAGAGTGAATCTTATGGCTTATATACTTATAAGAAACAATATGGTGGTGAAGTTGTGGAATTAATTGGTCAATTTGAATATCAAATTAATTCACTTGTAAAACGTCTTTATGACATCATGTTGAAAGCTTATAAACTTACAAAAAAATAGGGTAATACCCTATTATGCCGACGTAGCTTAGTTGGTAGAGCAACGCACTCGTAACGCGTAGGTCGTAGGTTCAAATCCTATCGTCGGCACCACTAACAAATAACAGTTTTTAATTATTATAGATAATTATAATCTAATAGTGTGCATGATGTTTTTTAATGTCAAGGAGCAATTTCATGAAAAACAATATAATCAAATCAGAAATGGATGTTAAAGGAAATGCAATAAGCGTCATTAGAGTTAATGGGTATGAATATATATCATTAACTGATTTAGCAAAAACTCAAAATAGTGAATCACCAGCGGATGTTGTTAAAAATTGGTTAAGAAATAAAGAAACGATTTCTTTTCTAGGAATTTGGGAAGAATTAAATAACGAAGATTTTAAACTGGTCGAATTCGACCAGTTTAAAAATGAAGCTGGTAGGAATGCGTTTACTATGTCTCCACAAAAATGGATCAAAGCAACTAACGCAATAGGCATAATCTCGAAATCAGGTAAATACAGCGGAGGAACTTTTGCACGAAGCGATATTGCTTTTGAGTTTGCTAGTTGGATTAGCCCAGAGTTTAAATTATATTTAATAAAAGAATTCGAGAGGCTTAAAAGAAACGAAATATACCAAGAAAAAATCGAATGGCATGCTAATAGGTTGCTATCTAAATTAAACTACGTTGTTCATACCGATGCGATAAAGAAATACATAGTTCCAACTTTGACAGAACAACAAAAGAATTTTATATACGCAAATGAAGCTGATGTATTAAATGTTGCTTTATTTGGTATGACCGCTAAAGAATGGCGCGATAATAACCCCGAACTAGCCAAAAGTGGTAACATGAGAGACTACACTGATTTACTTCACCTAATTATTTTAAATAACTTAGAAAACACTAACGCTGAATTGATTAAGATGAACATTAAACAATCCGATAGATTGATTCAATTAAACGAATCAGCAAGACATCAAATGGAAACATTAAAAAATAATAGAAATATTAAGGAACTAGAAGTATTACAGCAAGAAGTAAGAAAAGATAATAAATACTTAATTGAAAACGAAAGAAACACTTCTAAATCATAATCTTAACAACGTCCATATGGACGTTTTAATATTGTCCTTTAATGCTTATTTCTCGCTTTTTTTATTATTCAACAGTTACAACCTTAGCTAAATTTCTAGGCTTATCCACATCTCTATTAAGAAGTAGTGCTAAATCCTTAGCCAACAATTGGAATATGACAATACTTGCCATCTCCTCTATTTCCTTTTTACCATCAGGAATCAAAACGATTTCATCAAATACATTTGTATTCAATTTATCATTAGTCACAAGAATAATCTTAGCCTTTCTAGATTCACATTCCTTTAGATTACTAACAATCTTCGTGTTAAGCTTTTCATCCAAACTCAAACCAATCACCACCGTTTTATCATCAATAAGGGCAATAGGACCATGTTTAATCTCACCACCCATATAAGCATTCACATTGAAATAAGCTAACTCCTTAATCTTCAATGCTGCTTCTAATAAGCTTGTATAATCATTAGCTCTACCTATCATGAAAATTTCTTTTCCTACTAAAACCTTACTTAGTTGATTAATGTCATCTTCATTTGTAAAGATTTCTTCAATCATTGAAGGTAACTTATACAAATCAATTATCTTAGTTTTAACCTCATCTATACTCATCTTATCTTTTATTAAAGCTAAATAGTAGGCAAAGAGTCTTAGAACCAATAACTGTGATGTATATGCTTTAGTGGATGCTACCGACATTTCTCTTCCAGCCAATGTTAATAAATGATAATCAGAAATATGAACTAATTCACTATTTTCAACATTTACAAGTGATAATAGTTTAGCCCCATAAGATTTACCATACTTTGCAGCTTCAATCGTATCAATGGTTTCTCCTGATTGTGACAAGGCAATCAACAAAGTCTTATCATCGATAAAATGCTCATGATAAATAAATTCACTTGCAGCCTCAACAATCACCGGTATCTTAACATACTCTTCTATCGTACTTTTAGCCATCAAAGAAGCATGATAAGAAGTACCACAGGCCACAAAACATATCTTATTGATATTTTTTAAAGAATCAAAACCAAAATTAGGTAAATCATCTTTTACATAATTATTTAAACAATGTCTTAATACCTTAGGCTGCTGGTGAATCTCCTTATCAAGATAAGTCTTATATTCCCCAAGTTCATTAACACTTTTTTCATTTATCTTTTGAAAATTAACATCTATTTTATTTAGATTCTTATCATAAACAGCTATAGCTTTATCATTCGTGGCTAAGATACAATCTTCTGGCAAGACACTATAATCATCAAAGTAATTAGTTAAAGGTAGCACTTCACTGGAAATCATAATCTCATTGTCTTTGTATCCAAACACCAAAGGACTTACATGTCTTGTCGCATAAATAGTATCTTTTTTATCATTAAACATCATCAATAATGCATAAGTACCTATCAACTGGGAACAAACCTTAGTAATTGTTTCTAAGACGTTACCATCATAAAACTTATTTAAAAGAGCAGCTACAACTTCACTATCTGTTTCTGACTTCAAACCACTCAAATTATATTCTTCCTTAAGTTCTTTATAATTTTCAATTATCCCATTATGAACAAGACAAACCTTGCCAACTTTAAAAGGATGAGCATTCTTATCACTAACAACACCATGAGTAGCCCATCTAGTATGGCCTATGCCACATTTAGAATTAAAACTATTATCTTTCAATAATTCTTCTAAATCAGCAGTTCTACCAGCCTTTTTAAATACTTCAATTTTGCCACTATTAAAAAGACCCACACCAACACTATCATAACCACGGTATTCTAATAAACTAAGACTCTTAATTATTACATCGTAGGCATTATTAAAACCCACGCAACCAATAATTCCGCACATATATTTTTCTCAACTTTCTATTATTATCAATCATATCTATTGGACTAAATTTGTTTTAGAATCACTTCTATATTTGTTAGTCCATTCGCAGTAGACACTACGGAAGGTACCCGCCGAAAAATTCGATAAACCTTCTCCTCGTTAACCCACCAAAAGGTTCTTGGCGCTAGTTGAGAAATAAGCATTCAAAGAACAATACCAAGATTATATACCAAAAAGGTGGACCTCAGCCCACCTAATATCCTTGTTTCTTAAAATAATCCGCAATCTCAAGAATTAAATCCTTAGAAGCGATATGAGAAGAATGACCACCCTTTTTAAACGTTACGGAATAACCATCATACTTATACTTCTCTAAAGTTTCCGTAATATCCCATTGAGACAAATTCAAATAGAAGTTATCCATATCACCACCTCTTAAATGAATCTTGCCTTTAAGATCTTTCATGATTTCCTTATGATGTTTCTTTAAATAAACATTTAAATCATAATTATCATGCCAATACTTAACAACCTTACGATTAATCTTACCAGTAAATGGATCAAAGACATTCATAGGATAGCCATCTTCTCCAACCGGAGAATATACAGCCTCCCAAATGCCCCATTGACCCTGTCCATGGGCTTTATCACCACCTAGTGCTAATTCATAATCATTCTCATCTTTTACAGTCCAAATTACATTACCCTTGGTATCACGATAAGCAGGTCTTTCTACCTTACACCATTCATGATCTAAATAATAGGCATTATCATCATTATATAAATCAATTAATTGAAAACCATGGAAATCCATACCATCAGGACAAAATGGCCAAGTACCACCAAAGAACTTTGGATAGAAAAGCTGTAAAGCCATAGACTCCCAACCACCAGTAGAACCACCAGCCAAAGCACGGGCGCCACTTTCCTTATAACCACCAAACATTTCTTCAATATAAGGTATAGCCTCAGTTACTAACGCATCACCATAGGGACCCAAATTAGCTGAATTAACATGATAAGAATCATCATAGAAAATATTCGCATCTCTAAAAGACACAATAATCATCTCAGGTGCTTCATTATCCCAGAATTCTGTAAATTCTTTATCACTTTCTTCATCATGACCATAACGCAAAGGAACTCTATCCTTTGGCCAATGACCTTGCCAATAAAGAATTGGATACTTTTTAGACGCATCATAATTACGTGGCAATAAGACATTAGCACCAAAATACATATCATGATTCCAGAAGTCTGATAATAACTTAGAATGTATCTTTACATACTTGATATTTTCCTTATCTTCATAATTACCTTGTTGAGTCACCATGCCTTCTTTTAATTCATAAGGTAATTCAATTTCCTTATCTAAAGTTAAACTAATCTCTTGTTTACCATAGTTAACAGTAAGCACATCACTATAAAGATTATATGGATTCTCCTTAAAATTGCCACCGCCACCATGATCCTCCATGCCATAAACAGTATGACCATCACTTCTTTCATACTTTGAATATTTAATAAAGAAAGCTTGAACTTCTAACTTCTTATGGGGGATTTCTTCAAATTTAAAGGGCCAACCCAAAATATGATCAGCTTGTTCTAATAAATCAATCTCATCACCTGGCATTAAGCCATAGAATGTAACCCCAAAGAAAGGACAACCATCATTTAAAGAAATACGATTAAATAATTGCTTATCCTTTTTCTTATTCGGTTTATCTACGATAAATAGTAAACGACCATTTAATTCTTCTTTTATTGTTTCTGGAACCTTAATTTTAATTGAAAACATTATTTAATCTCCTTATCAAATCCAAAGTATTTAAGCGCATTGTTGTAAGAAATGCCCTCAATTATTTCTTTTAAATTATCTTCATCATATGGATACTCGCCATTTTCAACTAAGCTGCCAATATAATTGCACATAATCCTTCTAAAATATTCATGTCTTGGATAAGATATAAAACTTCTAGAATCTGTAAGCATTCCCACAAAATTGCCTAACAAGCCACCATTGGCCAATGAATTCATTTGTTTAAGCATACCAGTCTTATTATCATTAAACCACCAAGCACTGCCATGTTGAATCTTAGCTACACAATCATCATTTTGGAAACAACCAATTATTGTATCTATAAGCTCATCATCATTAGGATTTAAACTATATAAGATAGTCTTAGGCAAACCATTTAAATTCATATGATCAATTAATTTAACCATCTTATCAGCAGGTGCATAATTATTAATTGAATCATAGCCAGTATCAGGAGCGCTAATTAAACTATTATTATTTCTTAAACAGCCAAAATGAAGTTGCATCACAATGCCCTTTTCACGATATTTCTTAGAAAAATACAACAACATATAAGTCTTGTAGGCATCAACCTCTTTTTGACTTAAAATTTCTCTATTCATAGCCTTCAAGAAAATATCTTCTACATTACCTTCTTCATACATCAAATAATCTAGACCATGATCTGCAACCAAACAACCCTTAGATACAAAATAATCAATTCTGATATCAAGTGCTTTTAATAAGGAATCTAAAGATTCAATTTTTACATTTGAAACATTAGATAACTTGTCAATATAATCCTTAAATCCTTCTTTGTTGATATTTACAACCTTATCTGGTCTAAAAGCCGGTAAGACAACTGTAGAAAAACCTTTATCTTCCTTAATTAAATCATGATACCTTAAATCATCAATGGGATCATCGGTAGTACATAAAAGTTTTACATTAGAATCGCTTATAATCTTTTTAACCGACATTGTCTTTAACTTTTCGTTACAAAGTTCAAACACTTCTTTGCAAGTCTTACTATTTAAGACTCCATCATAACCAAAATATCTTTTTAGTTCCAAGTGTGACCAATGATATACAGGATTACCGATAGCCTTTTCTAAAGTCTTGGCAAAATAGTAGAACTTTTCAAAATCACTACCGTCGCCTGTAATATATTTTTCATTAACGCCATTAGCCCTCATCAAACGCCACTTATAATGGTCACCACCAAGCCATAGTTCGGTTATTGAGGAGAACTTTTTATCCTCAGCAATTTCTTTTGGCGAAATATGACAATGATAATCCACGATAGGCATCTTAGATGCATAATCAAAATATAATTTCTTACTTACTTCATTTTCTAATAAGAAATCTTCATCCATAAACTTTTTCATAGCTTTGTACTACCCCTTTCAATAAATTCACAATCAATAACTTGTTTCTTAGAAACTTTTTCATTATTGATAACCTTTAACAAAGTCTTTACCGCTAAATCACATAAGTCTTCAATCTTAGAATCAATAGAACTTAATTCTTTAACAGAACACAGGCATAATTCAGAATTATTGTAGCCAACAACACTTACTTTATCTTCTATACCCCTTGAATAAGCTAATTTTAAGGCACCAATTGCCATCGCATCATCAGATGCGATAACCCCATCAAATTCAATGTTTCTTTCTTCTAAAATTTTGTAAGTATCCATTATAGAATTAGGCACAAAAATCAAATTATTCTTATCGATCAAAATACCATTATCTTTTAAAGCCAACTCAAAACCTTGCATCTTCTTCTTCAAACTATAGGAATATGAATCAAACAAGAAAATAATTTTCTTCCTGCCCTGTTTAATAAGCATATCAGTAGCCTTATATATAGCCTTTTTATTATCAGTTAAGACACAATAGATATTTTCGTAATTAAGATAACCATTGATTAAGATTACTGGCATCTTCAACGCTGCATCCTTTAGATATTCAATGTCCTTATTACCATGATCCTTGGCATAGTTAGAACCAACCAAAAATAAGGCATCAATCCTTCGATCAATCAAAGATTTAACACATTCAACTTTAGATTCAAAATCATAACCTGAACACATCAAGATACAATCATAGCCATAGCTTCTTAATTGTTTCTCTAGAAAAGAAACCCCCTTAGCCATATATCTATCCGCAATATTAGGACACATAATACCAACTACCATTGACTGTTCTAGATTTAAACTGCGTGCAAAAACATTAGGCTTATAACCATAGGCAGCCATAACATCTTCAACCTTTTTCTTGGTCTTTTCACTGACTCTATCGCTACCATTTATTACTCTAGACACGGTCGCAATAGATACTTTTGATAATTTCGCAATGTCGTAAATGTTCATAGTATATGTAAGTAGTTACACTTATACTATTAAAATAACATAAATTAGAAAAAAACTGTAGATTAATCAGATATTTTGTGCTAGATTATAAGTGAAATGTAAGTACTTACACAAAGGAGAAAATATGAACAGTTTCATTAAAATTAATCCCCTTGATGATGTGGCAGTAGCCCTAAGTCCTCTAAACAAAGGAAGTCAATTAGATGTTGATGGAAATATCGTCACACTAATTGAAGATATCCCCCAAGGACATAAGTTTTCTTTAAGAGACATTAAAGAAAAAGAGCCTATCATTAAGTATGGTTACCCCATTGGCAATGCGACTAAAGACATTTTAAAAGGTAGTCATGTCCATACTCATAATCTAAAAACAGGTTTGAATGATTTACTAGAATATACATATAATCCTAATTTTAAAGAATTAGAAGCTAGTGAAAAGAGAACTTTTAAAGGTTATTTAAGAGAAAATGGTAAAGTAGGCGTTAGAAATGAAATATGGATTATTCCAACTGTTGGTTGTATGAATTCTGTCGCTTCTTTAATTGAAGAAAAGGCCCAATCTTTAATTAAAGGAAGTGTTGAAGCTATCTATGCCTTTAGACACCCATATGGCTGTTCCCAAATGGGCGATGACCAAGAAAACACAAGAGAAATCCTAGCCGATTTAATCAATCATCCCAACGCAGGTGGTGTACTTGTGTTAGGACTTGGTTGTGAAAATTCTAATATCGATGTTTTAAAGCCATATATTAATAATGATAGCGACAGGATTAAGTATCTAGTTGCCCAAGAATATGATGATGAAGTAAACAAGGCCTTAGAATTACTTGAAGAGCTAGTGACAAAATGTGCTAATGATAAAAGAGAAGATGTTGATGTAAGTAAACTTGTCATTGGTATGAAATGTGGTGGTTCTGATGGACTATCGGGAATTAGTGCCAATCCTACTGTTGGTGCTTTCTCAGATTTATTAATTTCTAAGGGTGGCACAACTATTTTAACTGAAGTTCCTGAGATGTTTGGAGCTGAAACTATCTTAATGAATAGATGTAAAGACATAAAAACATTTGATAAGACTGTTAAATTGATTAATGATTTTAAGGCATATTTTAAGGCTCATAATCAAACAATCTATGAAAATCCTTCTCCTGGTAATAAACAAGGCGGTATTTCTACTCTTGAAGATAAATCACTTGGTTGTACACAAAAATCAGGTAATGCGAAAGTAACTGATGTCTTAGAATATGGAAGACAAGTATGCACAAAAGGCTTAAACCTATTAAGCGCACCAGGAAACGATTTGGTAGCTGCCACTGCCCTAGCTGCCTCTGGAGCCCAAATTGTCTTATTCACAACCGGAAGAGGAACGCCATTCGCTTCTCCTGTTCCTACAGTAAAGATTTCAAGTAATTCTAATCTTTACAATAAGAAAAACAATTGGATAGACTTCAACTGTGGCAAGTTAGTAGAAGGCACATCACTAAAAGATTTATCAAACGAACTATTTGAATATGTCTTAGACGTTGCCAGTGGTAAAGAAGTGAAGAGCGAAGAAAACAAGTATCATGATTTAGCGATATTCAAGAAGGGTGTAACCCTATAAGGAGGTAATATGGAAACACTAAGTTATAAAGTATTAGAAGAAAAAGGTTATGATGGTTACTTATTAAAAGAAGCACCTGAGCGTATCTTACAATTCGGTGAAGGAAATTTCTTAAGAGCCTTTGTCGATTATTTTGTGGATGTTATGAACGAAAAAGCTAACTTCAATTCTAAGGTAGTCTTAGTTCAACCTATTGCCAACAAAGATAATGGCTTTAAATTAAATGAAGTAATTAATTCTCAAGAAGGCTTATACGATTTATATCTAAGAGGCTTTAAGGATGGTGAAAAAGTAAATGAAAAAAGAATCATCTCATGTGTTAGCCGTTGTTTAAACATTTATTCTGATTATGATGAAGTATATGCATGTGCTAAAAACCCTGATTTACGTTTCATCGTATGTAACACTACCGAAGCTGGTATCGCCTATGATCCATCTTGTAAATTAGAAGATTGCCCAGCATCTAGCTATCCTGCTAAATTAACTAAGTTTTTGTATGAAAGATATTTGAACTTCAAAAACGAAAAAGGCAAAGGTTTTATAATTCTTGCATGTGAGCTAATCGATGACAATGGTAAGAAACTTGAAGAATATGTATTACAACACGCTAGTGATTGGAACTTAGGCGAAGACTTTATCAGTTGGGTAAAAGAAGAAAACATCTTCTGTTCAACATTAGTAGATAGAATTGTTACAGGTTACCCTAGAAATGAAGCAGAAACTATCAACAACGAAAATGGTTATATTGATAACATTATTGATACTGGTGAAATCTTTGGTTTCTGGGTAATTGAGGGTCCTGATTCTATCAAGGATGAATTCCCATGTGAAAAGGCTAATCTTCCAATTCTTATTTGTAAAGATCATAAGCCTTATAAACAAAGAAAAGTACGTATCTTAAATGGTGCTCATACTTCTTTTGTCCTAGGTGCCTATGAGGCTGGTCAAAACATTGTAAGGGACTGTATGAATGATGAAGTGATTTCTAAGTTTATGAATAAAACTTTATTTGATGAAGTAATTCCTACTTTAACTTTAGCGAAAGAAGACTTAGAACAATTTGCCGCTTCTGTAATTGATCGTTTTAAGAATCCATTCATTGATCATCAATTATTAAGTATTTCATTAAATTCAACTTCAAAGTGGAAGGCAAGAGTAATGCCATCGCTTCTAAGTTATGTAGAAAAATTTAATAAATTGCCAGAATGTATCACTGCTAGTTTCGCCTTCTATATCAAGTTCTATCAAGGACAAGAATTAACTGATAAAGGTCTAGTAGCTCATAGAGAAAATGGTGACGAATATATTATTTCTGATGATAAGGAAGTCCTTGAATTCTACTATAATCATAAAGATGATGATGTAAAGACACTAGCACATGCAGTAGCATCAAATACTTCATTCTGGGATAGAGATTTAACTTTAATACCTGGTTTTGAAGAAGCTGTTGTTAAGTATCTAAACGATATCAATAACAATGGTGCTTATAGTGTGATGAAAGAAATTATTAAATAAAGACTTTATAAAATGGGCTGTTACGAAATGACTAATTTCTAACAGTCCTTTCTTTTACTTACAATTTTTAGTGTGGAAAATGGCAATAATATGGGAAAACTTGGGAATAACTAACCTTTATATTCACATGCCATTAAGTCAGGAGGAGTCAATTGATGGAAAATGTTTATGATCTTATTATAAGTGGGTTAATTAAAGATGGTTACACTGCAAAAGAGTCCGAGGAATTAATCACAAATTTTATGGAAGAACAAAGAATCTTAGACGAATTAAGAGATAGCTTACATAGTTTAATTAGTTAACAATGGTGTCATTTGACACCCTGTATTAAGTTAACGACGCTCTAATTTCTCATGTGGGTGTGGGTGGACTATAACTTTGTATGTGGCTAGAAAATAGCCACTTTTTTGATGTATGTGGGTGACTATAAATTTATGTGTTGTCGGATTTATGGATAAATAAAAATCCTTCCTTATAGTGTTTAGCTGACAGGAAAAACAAATATGGAAGGAGGAGCTTATGTGACCTAATAGTGTTTTTATCACATCTTTTATAAATTTTAAGTCTAATGATATTGATAATGCCTACTATATTGAAACCAAACTAAAAAGAAAGAAATGTTCTTGTGAAATATATGGAGGTAAGCTTATTGATCATGGTGCTTTCAATAAGATCATTAACCATACTAGTTTAAGAGAACATAAATACCAATAATATAAAAACCACTTCTATAAATATATAAAAGGGGTATCCAAACTTGTTAGGGGTCTACATTTTAGGGGAATAACTTAGGGGACATTTTTTTAAAAGTATTATATTTAATAAAAAAGAGGGAAAAATCTATTAGAATTCTTCTCTCTTTTTTACTTTTCCTTTATGATTTATTTTGCAGTCGTATCAGAAAGGAGTTCGCATGAATTATGGTATCAAAGATTTTATTGATTTAAAAGATTGTGAAGATGTAGATGTCAAAGATGTAATCATTGATGATGATAATAGAACTAAAACTATAGTGATGGAAAGAAAATATTCAGCGATGTTTTGTCCTGAGTGTGGTCAAAGGATGTATTCTAAAGGATTCTATACAAGGCATATTAATCACCCTGTATTAGATGATGGTTATAGAGTAGTAATAGAACTTAGACAAAGAAAGTATAGGTGTACTAATCAAGAATGTAATACTTATATCAATGAACCTTTTAACTTTGTAGGAGCTAATAAAAGGACAACTTATATTACCCCTTTACTTGTTTTACAAGATTTAAAAGATATAACTTTATCGGTGGCCTATGTAGCTAGAAAAAGACATATATCAGAAACCTGGATTCACCAAATAGTAATGTCTTATTTAAATTTTGATAGATTACCTTTACCTGAGGCATTATGCGTTGATGAAGTATATCTAGATATATGTAAAGACGCAAGATATTGTGTGGTATTAAGAGATTTTCAAACAGGAGATATTATCGACGTTTTACCTAATAGATATGAGAAAACATTTGAAGATTACTTTTTAAGGATACCAAGAGAAGAAAGATTAAGGGTTAAATACATAATATCCGATATGTATGAACCTTATCTTAAAATGCCTGAAAAGTATTTTAATAATGCTGTGTCAATAATTGACAGCTTCCATGTTATTTCTTGGATCAATAATAAAATTAATCTATTAATCAATGATGTAAAGAAACATTATCAAAAAATTGATGAGGAAAAAAGAAAAGAAAGAAACGCTTTAGAAAATGTTGATTTCATTAAAAGAAAAGATTCTAAGGAAGTTTATCTATTAAAGAATCATAGATGGGTAATACTTAAAAACGATGACAACATCGATAGATCCCCATTTACAAGAAGAATCAATCAATTGGGTGGTTATTATTCAACCAAAGAAATAGAAGAGTCTTTTATGGAGTTACACCCTGATTTCCCAATAGTTAAAGAGCTTAAAGAAAAATACATTAAGTTTAATAACTCTTATCTAGGCAAGCCTATAGAAGCAGCTAAAGGTTTAGATGAGCTTATTAATGAATATAGTGCTTCATCATATACGATGTTTAAAGAATTCGCTATATTACTAGATAAAAGAAGAAAAGAAATACTAGCCTCTTTCAATCTACTTATATCACCATCAAACCAAGATCATATTGAAGATGAATATAGAAGAATGTCCAATGGTCCAATGGAAGGATTTAATAGAAAACCTAAAGACATGAAAAGATTAGCTAGAGGATATACTAACTTTAATTTTCTAAGAAACAGGATACTATGGGCAGAAAGAAAAGATGCACATATCTTAGGTTCACCTATACCAATTAAAGATATTAAAGAAAAATATAAGACCAAAAAGAAACGTGGTCCATATAAGAAACACAAATAATTAAATATCAATATTAGTTACGACTGTATATAAAAAGGTGTCCCCTAAATTTAGTTTAGATGACACCTATTTTTACTATTTCTCCCCTAAGTTATCCCCTAGAGAGTTTGGCTTTCCCCTAAGAAGTTTGGTTAGCCAAGAAAAAGGCTGTTTAAATTTAACAACCTTAAATCGCTACTTTTCATAATGAGTCCACATTCGAATAATCTTCACATATCCTTCATAATCAATGTTTTCGATTTCATGAGGTTCTCTAATCACTTGATATACGATTCTATGTTGAATATTAATTCTCCTAGAACAATACCCTTGAAAATTTCCTATTAGTTTTTCATAGTATGGTGGATTCTGGAATGGATTGATTTTCATTATCTCAATTAAATCTTTTGCCTTTTTATCAAGTCCACATGCTTTTAAATTCTTAATATCTTTAACAGCTTGTTTGGTATATACAATTCGATACATCTACCACTCAACCTCAGATTCATCCACACAATCAGAAACATCGGTATTACCACCTTCGATGATTGATTCACTAAGTCCTGGAATAGATGCCAAATACAATGTTTCTTCAATCGCTTTCCAATCATCTTCACCAATTAAAACGGCATTTTTACCCTTGTTGTTAGTAATGGTAACAGGGGCAGCGTTTACATTAACTTCTTGTATTAACTTATATATATTCTCTCTTGCTTTTGTTGCTGAAATTGCTGTCATTATAATACGTACCTCTCTTTGGCTATATTATAGCGTACGTATTTACGAACATCAATATAAAAGGCTGTTTAAATTAAACAGCCAATTTATTAGATTACATTGTGAGCTTTTAAAAGCTTTTCAACATCAGTATTTTCAATCTTCGCAAGAGCCTTCTTTAGAACAAGCTTTTCACCAAAACTTAATTCCATATCAGTAATCTTCTTACCATCTCTTAATTGAACAGTAGAATTCAATAAGTCTCTTACATCATATACACTACCCCATACTTCTGGAACACCTCTATCTACATTTAATAATGTATATACAGCTTCCATGCCAGTACGCATTGAATATTCAGTAGTGAAGATTGTGTCTCTTGGAGTTTCAGCGAATTGTCCAATGAACGCAAAGTTTACAGAACCATCAGGCACTACAGCTGGTCTATCACCATAAGCTCTTGGCATGAAGAATGCGTCAATATAAGGCATCATAACAGGAACTGTATTAGCACTCTTTGTTGCATATTCCTCAATTTTATCCTCAGGAACACCGATGTGATATAACCACTCTTCACAAATTTCTTTACCAGTACATTCTCTCATTGGTTTCTTAATATAATCACCAGGTCTATCAGTGAATAGAGAGTATACCCAAACTAGACAATGATCCTTTGGCTGATTTCTAAATTGAGGTTGTCTATTAATAGTCCAAGACAATAACCAAGAAGAATCTTTAACTGTAACGATACCACCAGTTGTAACCTTGCCAGTGAATGGATCACGCTTACAGATGTTCTTAATATAAGGAATAATATTTTGGTCTAAAGTTTCAATAGTAGCTGACTCCCAGTTTGTTTGTTCAGGATCAGAGCAGAACTTATCAGGATGACCAAATGATGGATCTTGGGCAGCAATCTTACGCCACATATCCCAACCACCGCCTTCTTTTAATTCAGTGTTGTAGGCAGCAGGACTGTCTTGAGAACCCATTGCTGAATTTTCAACACAACCACCATTAGTGATAAATACTAAATCATCTTCAGTTAAATCAATGAAGTTCTTCTTGCCATCTTCAGTAACTTCAATTTGTTTAGCAAGTTTCTTACTTGGATTTGAACAATCAAAGAGGACATTGTCAACTTTTACACCAAAATGGAACTTAACATTATGAGCTTCCAAGTACTTAACCATTGGAAGAATCATTGATTCATATTGGTTATACTTAGTAAATCTTAACGCTTTAAAATCAGGTAATCCACCAATGTGATGAATATATCTTTGGAAATATAACTTCATTTCAAGTGCACTGTGGTATTCTTGGAACGCAAACATTGTTCTCCAATATAACCAGAAGTTAGACTTGAATACCTCATCAGTGAAGATTTCATTAATTCTCTTATCTTGTAATTCTTCATTAGGTGTAAAGAACAACTTCATGATTTCCATAGCACCCTTATCAGAAATATCAAACTTACCATCAGTATGAGCATCTTGTCCTTTATTAACAGTAGCTCTACATAATGAGTAGTTAGGGTCTTCCTTATTCAACCAATAATATTCATCTAATACTGAAACACCTTCTGTTTCAATTGATGGAATAGAATGGAACAAATCCCACATAACTTCGAAGTGGTTATCCATTTCTCTACCACCTCTCATAACATAGCCTAAACCATCATAATAGTAGCCATCACAAGCACCACCAGCTAGTTCACCTTTTTCTAATACGTGGATGTGTTCGCCTTTCATTTGGCCATCTCTTACAAGATAGCAAGCAGCTGTTAAAGCAGCTAAGCCACTTCCTACAATATAAGCAGATTTTCTATCAACGCCTTCAGGCTTCTTTGGACGAGCAAATGCTTCGTAATTTCCGCTAGAGTAATACATATAACTTACCTCCTGTATCTCTTTACACCTCTAATATACAAAAGCTAATTAATCATTAAAATAATCAAAAAAAGGTAGTTGTAAAAATTTTAAACACCACCTTTTATTTGTATAATTTTTTATCAATTTATTATTTTTGATTAAATTAACTAATCTTCAACCTATTTAAAGCCTCTTTAATACTACCCTGTATCACAGCAGAAAGTTTCTCAATAATCTTCTTAGGATCTTTTTTCATACCATCTTTAATCCACTCTAGCATCAAGCCTACAAAGGCATACTTATAGAAATTGGCAATGAAGTACTTATCCATATCATTAACATTCATGCCTTTCGCTTGTTCCTCTACAACATCTTCCATTAACTTGAATGTTAACTTATATAAAAAAGTTTCAATATGTTCTTTGCTTACAGAATTATAGACATTCATAATGAAGTCTTTATTTTCAAGAACTAACTCAAACAAATCAAGGAAACCCTCTTGCCAAGTATCATAGGTCTTATTGTCGCCTAATACCTTAGCTGCATCCTCATAACATATCCATTCAACTAGATCATAGATATCTTTGAAATGATAATAGAAAGTCATTCTGTTAATTCCACAATCATCAGTAATATCACTTACTGTTATCTTGTTTAAAGGTTTTGTCTTAACTAACTTCTTTAATGAAGCCTCTAATGCTCTTTTAGTGATTGTTGACATTCTTATTCCTCGTCAGATTCGAGCCCAGGTTCGTGTCCGTCAGATTCGTGCCCAGATTCGAGCCCCTTCTCGTACTTAGTCTTAGCATAAGCTAGATACAAGTTAGATACCATATCAGTAATACCTGAAAACAGCATACCAATACCAGCACTAATATATAGTAGACGATAATCTAAGATATAGAAGTAATTGATAATAACTAAAGCACCAAAGGCAATACAAATAAACATTAGAATCAAATAAGTCTTTAGATGACCCTTACCAATCTTCTTTGCGTCTAGACTATCTTGAATCTTTAAAGCACCTGATACGATAATGGCTACACCAAAGGAAACGGCTACTATATCAGATAAAGTGTACTTGCATAATAAGATAATGATAGCTACTGCTAATAGGACAACACCTAATATAAAATCGTTTCTCTTATAGCGTTCATCTATCTTAGTAACAAAGTAACGTATTATTTCAATAATACCTGCAATACCTAGTCCATATCCAAGTAGTGAAACCACAAATTCAACACAAGCAGAACCATCTATCAATAATAGACAGCCCACTACTATATAAATAACGCTGACTGACAATAAGATCTTTTTAATTGATTTGAAAAACATATATAGTTCCTCCTATATTTTTATTATAAAACTGTTAAAGATAAAAATAGATTTCAATATTATTGTTTGGTTTTCCATATAGCCATAGGATGATTAATTATAGTATCAACTATGGTTTTATCATCAAATAATAGTTCTGGTGTATATTTCTTATTTTTAAAGTTTTCAAGAAATAGTAATTCATTTTCGTTTGGAATAAAGTATTTATCAAATTTGTTAATTACTATTTCAATAGCATCATCTAAAACAAATCTCTCGTCAGAACGAATAACGGGATACAGAAATCTCTTTATATCTCTTGAAGATATCTGTTTTATATTTGATATTTCAAATTCATAATTTCTATCTTCATTGCTGATAGCGCGGTAATAAATAGCACATTTTCTAATCATTGATAGTTCTTCATTTGTAAAAACATCATATTTAAATAAATTATAAAAATCATACAAATCTCTTGGCGTTGATCTTGTCATTAACGCTACTAGTTTACTGCCAAATATTTAGTAAGGATTCAATGTTCTTATATCGATTGATTTAATTAGACCTAATTCTTTATTTTTGACCGTTACAGGTTCTAAAATATGACATCTTAGCATATAGTTGATTTCGATCTTAATCACATCATTTAAACCGGAGCTATTTACATAATTAAACTTAAATCCATCTAATGCATGATGTTGCCTAGAACGTGGATCTAATAAATATCCACTCTTATCCATATAAGTTAACAAAGTTTCGGTTATCGTTTTTCTTATTTCTAGCATTTCTTCTCTAGCAACATTAGTTGTAAAATCTAAATCAATATCTACCGACAACCTAGGCAAATCGTAGATAGTTAAATTTATTGCTGTTCCACCTTTTAAAGCTAAATTATCATGAAGAATTGGGATTGTTTGAATATAATTTAATATTTCTGTAAGTCTAAGCACCTTTTCGTAAGTATTTGTAATAAAACAATATTTTTTCGCTTCAGCATTTAAAATTCTACGATCAAATTTCGGCATCCGTAACTCCTTTCGCTAGTATTTGTCCAAGATAACTTGGGTAACATACATTCCACTTGGAATCAAAATTTGTTTTTCCTTTTTTCGAATCTAAGTAACATACGGAATTGTTTATTTTTTTGAGTATTAACTTAAAGAATTTATCGGATAGACCTAGTTGTTCTTGGAAACTAGATAATATAAAGCCTGTTCTTTGATATAAACTTTTCTTATCATAACTTTCTAATACATCTAAAAATTTCTTTTCATTTAGATTAGAGACATAGTCCAATGCACGATATAGTTCTTCCAAACCACCAGCCAATTCAAGATTGTCTATGCAATCTATTATTGTTCTTTCTAATGAAGTAACTCTAGAACTATCTTCTTTTTCTTCTATCTGTAAATCACATTTACTCGCAACATAATGATAATTATTACCATCATAGTAAAAATCATTAAAACGTCTTGTACCGCAAAATATCACTTCGTTCATAACTTGATTATGGTAGCCATAGTATTCTAACGCAGAATGATAAGCTATATAATTAGAGTCATCTAATCTAGTAGCTATTACATATTTATTAAAGATTGGTGCATTATCAACAATATCCATCGCAACATAATAATTTCGTTTTATTCTTTCAATAGCACCTTTTTTGATATATTCCTTTAACATGTTCTTGGCGGTTTCTTTGTTTGGTATAAAACTTTTTATATCATCCAAAGAGAAACATCCAAGACTTAATAATTCATTGTAGTATTTCATCTTACTTAAATTTTAGCACAAAAGTGTTTGTTTTTAACCACTTTTGTGCGTAATTTTAAGTAAAACTAATTTTCAAGACATTTTAAACAAAAAATCAGTTAGTTTCTAACGAAAACTATTAAAAAAGTGCTAAAAAAGCATTGAAACCTAAATAAATTCATAGTATTATAGGAGAGCTTAAGGGTCCGCAAGGATCTATATATTAAGCAAGTATGTGGCACACCTGTTGTTGTGTGCACAAAAAATGAAAGGAGAATTTAAATGCCTACAATTAATCAATTAGTAAGAAAAGGTAGAACAGCTAGAACATTTAAGTCAAAGTCACCTGCATTAAACAGAGGCTATAACTCATTAAAGTCTAGACCTATCGAATTGGCATCCCCTCAAAAAAGAGGTGTATGTACCAGAGTTGGTACAATGACTCCAAAGAAGCCTAACTCAGCTCTAAGAAAGTATGCCCGTGTTAGATTAAGTAATGGTATGGAAGTTACTGCTTATATTCCAGGTATCGGCCATAACCTACAAGAACACTCAGTTGTACTTATCAGAGGTGGTAGAGTTAAGGACTTACCAGGTGTTAGATACCATATCATCAGAGGTACATTAGACTGTGCTGGCGTAAACAATCGTAAACAAGGTCGTTCACTTTACGGTGCAAAGAGACCTAAATAAGACATGAAAGGAGATTAAAATAGTATGCCAAGAAAAGGACATATCGCGAAAAGAGATGTATTAGCAGATCCAATTTATAATTCAAAGCTAGTTACTCGTTTAATCAACAAAATCATGTTAGACGGTAAAAAAGACGTAGCTGAAAACATTCTATATAATGCATTTCAAATCGTAGAAGAAAAAACTGGCCAACAACCAATGGAAGTGTTTGAAAAGGCACTTGACAATGTAATGCCAGAATTAGAATTAAAGTTAAGAAGAGTTGGTGGTGCAAACTACCAAGTTCCAGTTGAAGTTTCAAGAGAAAGAAGATTAACATTAGGTCTTAGATGGATCGTTAACTATGCTCGTTTAAGAAGTGAAAAGACTATGGAACTTAGATTAGCAAACGAAATCATCGATGCTTCAAACGGTGTTGGACAATCTGTTAAGAAGAAGGAAGACACTCATAAGATGGCTGATGCTAATAAGGCATTCGCACATTTCCGCTGGTAATAGGAAAGGAATATTATGACAAGACAGTATAGCTTAGAAAATACTAGAAATATCGGTATCATGGCTCACATCGATGCTGGTAAGACAACTTGTACTGAACGTATTCTTTTCTTCACTGGTAAGACTCATAAGATTGGTGAAACACATGATGGTGCTTCACAAATGGACTGGATGGCTCAAGAACAAGAAAGAGGTATCACTATCACTAGTGCTGCCACTACTACATTCTGGGCTGGTAAGGATCATCAATATCCTAAACATCGTATCAACATTATCGATACACCAGGACACGTTGACTTCACTGTAGAAGTTGAAAGATCTCTAAGAGTACTAGATGGTGCTGTTACTGTATTAGATGCTAAGGCAGGTGTTGAACCTCAAACTGAAACAGTATGGCGTCAAGCAACAACATATGGTGTTCCAAGAATTGTATTCTGTAACAAAATGGATGCTACAGGTGCTGACTTCTTAATGTCAGTTAGATCAATCGGTAATAGATTAGCTGCTAAGGCTGCTGCAATCCAAATGCCAATTGGTGCTGAAAATACATTTAGAGGAATCATCGATCTTATTGAACGTAAACAATATATATACAATAATGACCAAGGTACAGATATCACTTGTACTGAAATCGATGAACAATTCAAGGAAGAAGCTGAATTATTAAGAAGCGAACTTCTTGAAGTATTGTCAGAATATGATGATGAATTAATGGAAAAATTCCTTGAAGGCGAAGAAGTTGATATTGCATTAATCAAGAAGACAATTAGAAAAGCTGTTATCGGCGCTGATTTCTTCCCAGTATTATGCGGTTCTGCTTACAAGAACAAGGGTATCCAATTATTATTAGATGCTGTTATTGATTACCTTCCTTCTCCATTAGATGTACCATCTATTAAAGGTGTTACTCTTGATGGTGCTGAAGAAGCTAGACATCCAAGTGACAGCGAACCATTCTCTGCATTAGCATTTAAGGTTATGACTGACCCATTCGTAGGTAGATTAACATACTTCAGAGTTTACTCTGGTGTTGCTACTGCTGGTAGTTATGTATTAAATGCTACTAAGGATAAGAAAGAAAGATTTGGTAGACTTGTACAAATGCATGCTAACCACCGTGCTGAAATTGAAGAAGTTGATGCTGGTGATATCGCTGCTGCTGTAGGTCTAAAAGATACTACTACAGGTGATACATTGTGTGATGAAAAGAACCCTATTATTCTTGAATCAATGGTATTCCCTGAACCAGTTATCCAAATGTCAGTTGAGCCAAAGACAAAGGCTGACTCTGATAAGATGGACATGGCTTTAGCTAAGTTAGCTGAAGAAGACCCAACTTTCAGAACATATACTGATGAAGAAACAGGACAAACTATCATTGCTGGTATGGGTGAACTTCACTTAGATATCATCGTAGATAGATTAAAGAGAGAATTCAAGGTTGAATGTAACATCGGTGCTCCACAAGTTGCCTTCAGAGAAACAATCAGAAAAGCTGCTGACTGTGAAGGTAAGTTCGTTAGACAATCTGGTGGTAGAGGTCAATACGGTCACGTTTGGATCAAGTTTGAACCAAATGAAGAAGGTAAGGGCTTTGAATTCATCGACGCTGTTGTCGGCGGTTCTGTTCCAAGAGAATATATCAAGCCAACTCAAGAAGGTTTGGTTGCTGCATTAAACAACGGTCTAGTTGCTGGCTACCCAGTAGTTGACATCAAGGCTACATTGTTTGATGGTTCATACCACGAAGTCGACTCTTCTGAAATGGCGTTCAAGACTGCTGCTTCACTAGCATTAAAAGAAGCTGCTAAGAAGTGTGATCCAGTATTACTTGAACCTATCATGGACGTTGAAGTAACTGCACCATGTGAATACTTAGGTTCAGTTATGGGTGATGTTACAAAAAGACGTGGTCAAATCAGAGACCAAGAAGAAAGAGGAAACGCTATCGTTATTAGAGCATACGTACCTCTATCTGAAATGTTCGGTTATGCTACTGACTTAAGATCATTCACTCAAGGTCGTGGTAACTACATGATGCAAATGGATCACTACTCAGAAGTTCCAAAGAGCATCGCTGAAAGTATTGCAAAGAAAAACGCTAAAGACTAATTGAATATTAGTACGTTTTATCTTAAAATTAATTTGCTAAACAGGAGGAAAACAAATGGCAAAAGAAAAATTTGACCGTTCATTAGAACATGTCAATATTGGTACTATCGGTCACGTTGACCATGGTAAAACAACATTAACTGCTGCTATCACAAAAAGATTAGCTGAAAAGGGTCAAGCTGAATTCAAGGCATATGACCAAATCGATGGTGCTCCAGAAGAAAAAGCTAGAGGTATCACTATCAATACTGCACACGTTGAATATAAGACTGCAAAGAGACACTATGCTCACGTTGACTGCCCAGGACACGCTGACTATGTTAAGAACATGATCACTGGTGCTGCTCAAATGGATGGTGCTATCCTTGTTGTTGCTGCTACTGATGGACCAATGCCTCAAACTAGAGAACACATCTTACTTGCTAGACAAGTTGGTGTACCTAAAATTGTTGTATTCTTAAACAAGTGCGATATGGTTGATGATGAAGAATTAATCGACTTAGTTGAAATGGAAGTTAGAGAATTATTAGATGAATACGGATTTGACGGTGACAGCTGCCCAATCATCAGAGGTTCAGCTCTTAAGGCTCTTGAAGGCGATCCAGCTTATGAAGCTAAGATTGATGAATTAATGGATGCTGTAGATGAATACATCCCTTCACCAGCAAGAGAAATGGATAAGCCATTCTTAATGTCTGTAGAAGACGTATTCACAATCACTGGTCGTGGTACAGTTGCTACAGGTAGAGTAGAACGTGGTGTTGCTCACTTAAACGATGAAGTTGAAATCGTTGGTATCAAGCCTACAAGAAAGACAGTTATCACTGGTCTTGAAATGTTCAGAAAGCAATTAGACTTAGCTGAAGCAGGCGATAACATCGGTGCATTACTTCGTGGTGTAAACAGAGATGAAATCGAAAGAGGACAAGTATTAGCTAAGCCTGGTACAGTTACTCCTCATACAAAGTTCAAGGCTCAAGTGTACGTATTAACTAAAGAAGAAGGTGGTCGTCATACTCCATTCGTAGTAAACTACCGTCCACAATTCTATTTCCGTACTACTGACGTTACTGGTGTTGTTGAAGAAATCAAGGACAACAGTGGCGAACCAATGGAAATGGTAATGCCTGGTGATAACGTATTAATGACTGTTGAACTAATCGCTCCAATCGCTATTGAAAACGGTACTAAGTTCTCAATCAGAGAAGGCGGTAGAACAGTAGGTTCTGGTAACGTTACTGAAATCGTTAAATAATTACTAATTGATTAATTAACTATATTAAAGGTTCACTACTAGTGAACCTTTTCTTTTTATCTAATCAAAAACTTTAAATCATCTTTGACATAAATACAAGTATAATCTTGTTCATTTAGACGGGAATCAAAAGTCACTTGTATATCATGGATATGTATGACAGTAGGCTGAAATGTACCCTCTTTGAATTCTTTATCAAGAAATTGCACATATTGTTTATTCATTTCATCATATACAATACCTCTATCAAAGTAACCAACAAACTCCTTAGGTCCTTGTACGATACAATAATAATCGGAAGTATGATTATCTTGAGTCTTCTTAAACACCGCAGCAACATCAGCCTTTCTTATATCATCACCATACTTTATCTTTCTGTTTTCCCATTGTTTAAATAAAACATCTAAGTCATCGTTGTTTGTATATAAACCGCTTATCTCATATTCTATTTGTTTATTAACAGACGAAAATAGATTATTTGTACATGATATTTCTAATTGATCGCCATTAACATATGTTTTCTTCTCATTAGATAACTCACATGTATATAAACCACCAACATATTCAACATCGATATCAACAAAGCCATTCTCTATTCCTTGTATTGTCACCTTCACGTTCCACTTATGAAACATCAATATATATACAAGAGCTAGAAAAACTGTAAAAAATACAATTAGCAATTTATATTTTTTATTCATTAGATCACCTATCTATAACCATATCCAGTGCCTTTATACACTTTATAATCCCCTTCAATTAAAGTGCAGTAACCTGAACCAGGTGCAGTTTCTACTAATTTTTTTACTTTATATAAATCATAAACTGCAAACCCTACAAATTCGGCCAACCTACCGGTTCTATTAGTTACTGTTTGTGCTAGAGAACCACTAGATGAATAAGTCTCTTGATATGAATAAGTCCACAATTCCGGAATCAAATTGAATGTATTAGCATTTGAAACCGTAAACACATGTGCTTCTTCTATCGTTACAGAATTAAGTGGCTCACTAAATATTCCAAATGTTTTGTAAACTTCTTGATTGTTCGATGATTTTAAAGTTTTATTTGTGCTGCTACCAGTACATACATATACAGCACCTATTGGTGTGATTGTAGAATCCTCATCAGATTCATTTGCAAAAACAAGCAAAGGATTCAAAACCAAACAACTTACTGTTAAAAAAATCATACATTTTTTTAATATTTTATTCATATATCTTTTCCCTTCTTAAGTATAATAATTATTAATCAAAAATTTTAGAATAGACCATAAACACATAATATATGTCTATCTTTAATAAAAACATCATTTTCAATAAAATAGCGCATCACGTATTTACCTTTAAAAATTCATTCCCCACAAGCTACCAGATTGTGGGCTAAAACTAATATAAGATAATCACCATAAAATTCCCTTTAACTATTGCCTTTCTTTTTATATTTTTATACTAAATTATTTTTTCACAAATATATAGTCTTTTATTCCTTACCATTATTTTGATAAAATATTATTTGGTGATTGTTAATATCATTTTCCATATAAAAAACTCAAGTTTTACCCTGAGTTAATTTTCTACTTCTTTAACCTTATTAAGCAATGAATTTAAACCATCCTTATCATAAGCACCAGACACATAACCAAGTATCTTATTATCCTTTCCCGCTACAAACATAGTAGGATAACCAGACGGTCTAAATAGACTATATAAAGTATCATCATTATCGATAATTACTTGTAACTCAATACCCTGTTCCTTAATAAACTCTTTAATTTGTTCCTCACTTGCACCAGATGTATTAGAAGACATCACATAGAAAGCCTTCACATCATTATTCTCTTTCGCAAAAGCTTGGTAATCAGGAATTTCCTTTATACAATAATGACACCATGTCGCAATAAAATTTAATGTAACATACTTATCCTTATAATCACTAAAGTTAATCACATTACCATCTTGATCAAGGAAATCACCACTTGGTAATACATTCTTATCTTCTACAACAGTATTATTACTATTTATTTTATTTAAATTCTTATAGCCATTCATAAAACTATACGAACCATAAATAATAAGAATAACACCAGCCACAATACTCACATACTTTAATACATGTTTCTTACTCTTAAGATATGTAACTACCTTACTTGTAAATAAGCCCGTAATAAAGAAAGGAATTAACAAGCCTAGGGCATATACCATTACATATAAGAAACCAGAAGCACTATTAGCGCCAATTAGAATGGCACTAGACAACATTGGACCTATACATGGTGACATTACAAGGGAAAAGACAAATCCTAATAGAAACGCCTTAAAATAGTTCATATTAGAGGTATCAAAATCTAAGGCTTTGTTAAATCCAGGAAGCTGTATTTTAAGAATACCTACTTCTTTTAAACCAAACAAGATTATTAAGATACCACTAATCAAAGACACCATATCACTATATTTATCTAAGAAAGGCTTAATCGTATCAACTGCTAAAGCTAGTATCAAAAAGATTAAACTAAGTCCTAGGACAAAACATAATGAATTTAAGAAAACCTCTAACTTATTATCCTTCTTATCCATTGCCAAATATGACATATACAAGGGAATCATAGGCAGCACACAAGGTGACAAGAAAGACAACAAGCCCTCTATAAATAAACCTACTAGTGTCATTAGTTAAAAGTCACAAACTCATCCTTAGGCTTATCAATCTCGCCAGCACTCTTACCCTCAATATAGATACGAACACCTCCTTTTTCATTTCTAACCCTAAAGATACCTTCTACATGATAATAGTGACCCTCGATATATTCTCCATCAAGGTTAGTTACCATCATCGCTAAACGCTGTGTATCATTTGCACAACATACCATTGCGAATCTACCGAATACCTTAGTTTTCTTATCTCCCTCATAATAGAAACCATTGAACTTAATAGGAGCGCCATCATACTTCTTGTAATTATCAATCGCATCCATGTAGAACAAGCCATAATCAGCATCACTAATATCAAGATTATCCTTACTAAACAAATCATCCTTAGGCATCTCATACATATTGCCATTTTCATCTTCTAAACCAATAGCACAATATTGATTCATACTCTTGATATTATTTCTTAAATACCTAAAGTCAGCACCCTCATAACGATTTAACACGATAATCTCGCACGCATTAACATGATTAAATAAGAACTGAGGCATATTAGTAACCTGTAACTTAAACTTAGACGCATCAATAGTACAAATTAATTGAGCAAACTCCATACCCAAAGGTAAGTCCATATTAATCAAAGTCGCATCATCTTCCATACCATTAAACTCAATAAAGAAACGATCAGGATTATAAATATCATCTAACTCCAATAACTTATTATCATCAAAATCCTTATAATCCAAATAAACAACATCACTATGAGTCTTCTCTAAAAACTCCTTATCATACTCCTCATCACCCTCTTCAAAAGAAATGATCAAAGTAGATTCTCCTTCTGTAAAACGTGGATCTGACAAAGTTCTCTTAATTGCCGTAGTCTTGCCAGAATCAAGAAAACCCGTAACCATATATATTGGTCTATCCATGGAAAACCTCTTTATACTTATTTCTATCAATCTTTGTGCCAATAATAGAAACTAAAGAATCATCTCTTTTCTCACCCAAATAAATATGATATTCATTTAAAACATAATTTAGATACAAAGTACCCTCGTTTGAATTAACATAGCCCTTAATACGGATGATATCCTCATCAACATTAGACAAGATACTCTCAAGTTCTTCCTTAGTAAACACATAATCAGTTCTAATGATTTGATTCTTAAATACTTCGTCATCATCATGGTGATGGTGGTGATGATGTTCATGGTCACGTTCACACTCATGGTCATGATGATGGCCACAACAGCATTCATGATCGTGTTCATGATCATGATGGCATCCACACTCACACTCTTCCTCATGACCTGCCACAATCAAATCCATAAGCTCTTCAATAGAATAAGACTCAATTGGCTTATCAATAACAAGCACATCATCATGAACCTCATGAATAATTTCCTTAGCTGCCTCTACCTTATCATCAGCTACATCAACATGAGACAAGATAACCGCATTAGCTGCCTTTACCTGATCATCAAAGTATTCCTTAAAGTTCTTATGATACTTCTTACAAGTCTTAACATCCACAACACAAACATGAGAAACTACTCTAAAATCTTCATCTTCTTTTACTACATTTAGAATATCTGATAACTTACCAACACCAGATGGTTCAATAATCAAATCAGTAACATCCATATCCTCAATCTCTTCTAAAGCTGACTTAAAATCACCCTTTAAGGAACAACAGATACAACCATTATTAATCTCTTTTACATTTAAAGCACTATCGAAGAAAGCTCCATCAACACCTACTTCACCAAATTCATTCTCAAGTAACATTACCTTAGAAAACTTCTTCTCGGTTAATAACTTTTGAATGAAAGTAGTCTTACCAGCACCCAAAAAGCCTGAAATAATATAAACATTTATCATAAATATAAAACCTTCTTTCTTTATACTCTTTATATTTTAACATCCTTGTAAAGATAGGAACCCTCAATTACTCATTAGAGTGCTCACGGTCTTGATGAAATGGGTATATGGTCATAATCGTATTCAAACGCTGATGTTAAATGTATAATAAATACATAAAAGTAAATGTTGCAACATAACTATGGAGTTTCAAAGGAGGAAAAAAATAATGAAACTTTTTAAATTCTTATGTACAAGTTTATTAATACTTACATTTTCAATGGTCATTCCATCAAAAACTCTTTTTGCGGAAGAAGGAAATTACCAAATAATGCCGACAGGCTTAACAAAGCCTTTTAGTAAAAATGGCAATAGATTTTCCGCTTATTCTGATGGGGTAAATGGATATGAGGTACAATTTTCTGTGTCAGGAACATACTATTATGGAGTAAATGGTCAAGGACAACGATTTGCAAGAGATGTTAATGTAACAAGTTGCACATCTGGAGTAAATGATAATCATGGACCTCAAGACGGTAGTCATAATGCTAGAGTAGTACATACGGCAAATTACGTTTCATACTCTGGAAATTCAGCTTCAATTGTCGTTACATCAAGAGTTAAAGAAACGATTAATGGTACAGTTAAATATGTTAGTCATCGATATGTCTTCTACTTGCCATGATTACTAGAATTCTAAATTCAATAATACATAGAATTAGACAAACATCACTGCTTATAGTGGTGATGTTTGTTATTTCTTGTTTATTATTTACAAGCTATTTTTTTAAAAATATTGGTAATCAGGTTAAAAGTGGTTTTACCAAAAATGTAAATTCTCTAGTTGCTCTAAACAACAATCTCACTCTTGGAAGATTAGATTTTGATATAAATACAGTACAAAAAGCAACAGAAGAATATTATTCTGATTTAACCAATATAAAAAACGAATTTAATCCAAAATATATTGATATAAATCTAAGAATGAACGGAAAGCTTATTAAAGCCTACAGTGATGTATATGGTCTTACTTTTAACTCTAATCCTTCAGAAGTTAAAGAAGCAAACACAAACGGTGATTATTTTAATATCTTTGAGATATCAGCATTTGATGAATACAAAAAAGGAAGATTAGATTATTATTCACCTTTTCCATTATATAGTTGTCAAAATAGTGACTTCTCGATTATTCACTATAAATACAATTATTATACATATCAAGAAGGTGAAGAAATTATAGTAAACTACTCAAAAATCAAAAAAGGAAGAACATTCAATGACCGCGAACTTGAAAAAGGAAGTTTGGTATGTGTGATTACACCTAACACTTATCAATATGTCGATGGCAAAATAAAAAAAGTAAATGTTGGTGATTATATTTCCTATTCAATAATGGAGACTAACAACGAAAATATTGAAATACATAAAACATATGATTTAAAAGTAATTGGCATCCTAAACGATGATATCCACTATACGCCTAAAGGTACAAGTTTTAGTCACGGTGCCATAATACCAGAAAAGTTATTTCTTGAAATGCTTATGGAAGCCAAACAAGTAGATAAAGATGAGGCATATTATCTTTTTATGCCTGTTATAGCAACCCTTTCTGATTTTAAAGACATGGAAAAGTTTATCAACTACATGCAAGATTTAAACACGATACAAGGAAAAAGCATCGATTACGAGACTTCTCTTGACACATATTATAGTTTTGCGGGACATATAGAAGCCATATCATATAATACTAGTTTCTTATTTAAATTCGCCTTAATCGCTACAATATTTTTATATATCTTAATAATTAATTTGGATTTAAATAGAAGAAGAAAAGAAATTGGCTTGCTCTCGTCTCTTGGACAAAGCAAAACATCAATAATGTTAGAACTTATTCTTCAGTATTTAATAATATCTATAATTGCCTTGATATTTGCGGTAGTAGTATCCATTCTTATCAGCAAGTATCTTGTTGCCATATTTGAGAATATGGATTTCATAAGCAATTTTAACGTTGAAGACAAAATATTAGATTATACTGACGGCATAAACACCATTAATAACCTAAAAGTAAATATTGATAATATACAAATACTAAAGATTTCAGGTATTGAAATCATTACCATTATCTTAAGCACAATCATCAGTGTATTGTCTATATTTACCATTAAAGTAAGAGAGGTCATGATAGATGAATAAAATACTTCA
>ERZ1034992.167-NODE-167-length-42131-cov-627.971385_pt1 | contig 42131 bp, 85 predicted proteins | sample MGYA00520695_ERZ1034992 | MGnify/ENA primary metagenome ERZ1034992 (study PRJEB33766, sample SAMN09781778) | gut metagenome | biome: gut microbiome | host: Homo sapiens | place: Madagascar | study: EMG produced TPA metagenomics assembly of the PRJNA485056 data...
GTTCCGAACTCAACCATCAACGCATGATCTGTACCAGCCACAACCGCCCATACACCGCCGCCCTTGACGCTTCCAACATATTCGGAGTGAATGCTTTTAATCAAATCTTGATTGAATATCGCATCAAGATCTGCAATCTGTACTCTCGCAATCTCTACGCCTTTTTCAGCCAATTTTTGAGCGACCATTTGACATTTGTATGTCAAACTATCTTGATACGCTCTAAGCTGTTTTATCGCGTTCTGTATGCTTGATTGAGACAGACAATTCATACTGATTGTCTTTTTTCTTGCCATGCAATCACCTACTCTGCGTTTTTCACATTCTTACGAAGCAGATAAAGGTCAACTGTCAATCCTTCGTCTGCAACGCCCTTGACGATGTAATCTGCCGACTTAGAATCAATGATTGTCTTTTCGTTGTCCTTATAACCAACTTCCGACCGCTTCCATATCAATGCACCTTCCACAAGTGGAAATGCATTTTTGTCTGTAACAAGCTGTGCATAATTGGTGGAATCGTCGATTCCAAACTCTTTAGCTGTTGCTTCGCTTAACTTGTTGCTGATAGAAGAGTAAAAAATAACAGGCTCCGTATATGCTTCAATCGGTTCTCCTGTCACTTCCGGTATTTTATTTCCATCTTCATCCAAGTATGGAATAAATGTGCCATCATCATCCGTATATCCGGTATATATGATATTTCCATCGTCGTCGCGTCTGTACTGCGGTTGCAATCCAAGGCTAAGCGAATACATCATTTTTTGCTTGTTGATTTCCAACGACATTTACTTCACATCCTTACCGAACCGCTTCCATAGTTCAGATAGCTTCTCCCATCCGAACATAGCGACAAATGCAACGATAAATCCGGCAATCACAGATGCAACGATCATATACCATAGCATTTCAGCTTTGATATACTGCATATAAGCGATGAACGCTGTTACAGTAAGAGCGATTGAAAGCACAAATACAACCAAGTCTGTTGGTACACTCTTAAAGATGCCCTTAATCACTTGCGTAATTACAGACACGGCAAATGCCAAGCCTCCAACTACTGCAAGTAAAATTGTTGCGTTGCTTAATAATTCCTGCATTATTCTTTCCCTCCGTTCTTTAGGTGTATTTGCTTGATTTCCTCATACATCTTTGTTATCATTCCGTTTCCACCGAGAGCGTGATATGCATCGTACATTTCCGAAAAATTCTGATATGCGTAAGACGGTATCTCTCCAAGCGCAACGTATTTATCGTGGTACTCTATAAGTTGCACACGCAAAAGAAGCATTGTTCCTTTGCTGTTTGCATCCTTATCTTTCTTTTGCTGTTTAAGAAGCCAGACAATATATCCGAGCATTATCGGAAGCACGACTGTATATGTCTGTAACAAAAACTCTTTCATTCTGTAGCTCCTATTTCTCTTTTAGTTGGTACACCGCCCACCACCCTTGATGTGTACCGCCTGCTACCGCATCCGAACCTCAAACACGATAACGCACAATCTTCTTTTATAATGCCTTTACAAACGGATATACACCAACAAACAAGCTGTCTCTGTCTTTCCAGTGACGTGATACTCCGTTTTCGGAATAACTTGTCATGTAGTTCTCGCCGGCTTGTGAATAATCATACACAGCAAGGTTTACTATGACACCCTCAAAAGAGTTCATATCTTCTTCAATCATTTCCTTTGTGTAAGAATCTGGGTAGCACCGCTTTGCAATAACATCTTTTTTTGCTTGCTCAATTAGTTGTTCAATCAGCGGATTGTTTTCGATTTCATCAAACACAACAACATCTTTTCCCATATGAAATTGTTTCAATCGAATTTTGACTTGTTCTAATGTTGTCATATTTATTCTCCTATAAGTTCAAAACACTAATCAAACAATCTTTCAGCTCTTCGCCTGTTTTTTCTTCTGCATCTTCAATTCCGTATTCAGAAGCAAGTTCTCTAAGATTTCCAACAGGCATCCGCTTAATTTCTGTCTTTGTGAAATTCTTTGCCGGTGGCGTCATAAAGTCAGAAATATCAGAGGAAGCGCTTTTATCCACTTCCTCTGCAATCTCATCTCCAACTTGATACCACACGCCATTATATTTAATGCCGTATTTAGCGATCATAGGCTACTCCTTAACCTTCATTACAAGCACGCTATCCATTCCCTCAAATGTAGGCAGACCAATCATGGATACCACGCAATGAGTATTGATTGGATGATTTGTTGCGTATGTGTAAACGGATACGCCTGTCTCGACAATAGACAGATTTCCGTCCGTAAGGCTTCCACTTCTCTCTTCTGGTGTCTTACCAAATACATAATCTCCAAGGAAAACGCCTGCTGTCTGTGCAGATACAATTCCTGTCGGAACGAAATACTGTGTCTGTCCGGATTCGTCTACATAAAGTTTGTCGTAAACTTCGATCTCGATTCCATAACCACGAAGATATTCTACAACCTGTGCCTGTTGCAATCTGATACCGCCATTGTAAGCCGTGATTCCGAGTACTTGCTTCTTTGTGTCCTCTGCCTTGAGTACCATTTCCCACGTCTCTGTGTTCATCGTAAATCTTGTAAGAGAATAACCTGTAGCCTTTGCAAAATCTCTACGAGCTGTAATCAGATCATCAAGAGGTGCCGCTGTTGAAGGCTTATCCCATGCACTTGTTCCTGTAATGGCCTTAAAGTGCTTTTGCTTATGCTCTGCGCCTTCATCTGCCGTATAATCAACATAATATGGCTTGTTGTCGATAACGACCTTTACTCTCGGAACACCATCTTCCGGTGCAAGCAACTGCCAAATCTGTCTCTCTGGTACAACAAGCGCACCCTCAATGAGGTTCATAGGCTTCTTGCTGATTTCTCTAAGGACATCGTTGGCAAGGCTTGAATTTTCTGCGCTTCTGTAGTTGTCGTAGTCCTGCTCTTCTCTCTCGGTAACCATATATGATTCCCGGTAAAAAGGCATTTCGTTTTGGATGTCAGAAAAACCTCCAACATCTCTCAACTCTGCCTGTGCATCAAAGTTTGATGCTTTTAATGAAACCGGAAGTCCGTTCTTCCCCTTAATGAATCTAAGTGAAAGAGAACTCTGCTTTCTTGTTCCAAACTTCTGTCTGCCAAGATAAGGGGCAGAACCTAATGTCTTTTGATAATTGTCCCACATCACGCCAAGACTTCTAGCTGTGAATGCTTCTGATAATGGTAATGCCATGTTCTTCTACCTCCTAAACACTTTCTTCTGTTGCGGCCTTTATTGCCGGGGCGCCATAAAATGTTACTCTCGGTGTTGCCGATCTTGCCTTGTCCGCAATCGAAAGTCCTGTTACCTTAGTCCAATCAATCGTTCCTTGATATACGTATGTCCCCGGAGCATCTCCCTGTGTCACATCAACGTCGTGGAGCAAATATCCAACGCAGTTTTCGTCGTTACTTGGGAACGGCGTGCCAGCTTTTACAATCTTTCTTCCGTTTTCGTCCGGGCTTGATACGGACGCCTGTGTTACAAGGCACGCTGCACCTTCATACGGAAAAAACTTCAAAATTCCTTTTTCCTGAGAAAAATCTCTTACGATTGGCTTTCCCATCGTCTCTACCTCCTGTTAAATCACATAGCTGTTTTTTGCATCTGAATTGGATGCTGGATTGCCGAAAGTGATTTTTTCAGCATTCTCAACATCTGCTGTCTTATCTTTATCTTTGCCGCCAGCACTTCCACCGCCCGGAACATCTTGATTCTTAGCAATCTCCTGTTCCTTTGCTTGTGCAGCAGCAGTCTCTTTGTCGGACATAATTTTTCCGAGAGATTCATAATCAAGGCTTCCATCGTCCTTGACTACTGTCTTTGCCTGCTCCGCCGTAATTTTGAAATTAGTCATAGCGGCTTCTCTCTGATCTCTAATTGCATTGTCCTTCTGTAACTTAGCGATCTGTTCATTTGCCGCTTCCAAGGCTTTGTTTGCCTTCTCCACCTCTGTCAACTGTCCGGCTTCTAATTCATCAAGTTTCTTCTGCAATTCGTCAGCTGTTCCAGCCTTGGCTTTATACTCATTAGCCTTTGCGTTCGCTTTCTGAATCGAGCTTCCATAATCTGCCATGATCTTGTCCGCGTTTTCGTCGCTAACTCCCATAGCAATCAATTCTTCTCTTGTCATAATTACCTCCGACATGTCATACGAATTTTTATACGGTGCAACGACACCGAGTGACATTGCTGTTTTATACGCTCACAGCTTTGCGAATTTATAAAAATAAAAGCAACTACCGATTATTCAGTAATTGCTTTATTTTTCTTATTCATTTGATCTACTATTTCTTGTGCCTTTGCTTTTTGCGCTTCTGCATCATCAATAGTCTTATACAGATTTTTGAGATACGGCTTCGACAAGTTAAATGTCTTTTCCGCATCTCCCCACAATCCCACTGTTGCTATCGCAATAAGCGGATGTATGCCGGCTTGCAACAATACTGTAAGCGTTTGTGCCTTGGTGTACATATTATCCTGTGGACTATGATTGATCTGCACGTCAAAATCTCTTATTGACAACTTTAGATCGTTATCATTTACTCTAAGGATATTTAACACGACATTTGCAAGCCGTTTTTCTGCTGATTTAACGATTGGGTCTTTCAGCTTTGCTCTTGTCTTAGAAAAATCCCAGCCATTACGAAGTTCTACAGCTCCTTGCGTATCTCCACCGGTATTTCCCTGCTTATTTGGGATTGCCAAAATTGATAGTGAATTATCCCATATATCGTCCTTTGCGACTTGGCATTGTGTTTGGTTCAATTCCTGTGTCATAATATCGACGTCGGATTTATTATCTCCATTGTTCGACTTAACTGCCAAAGCATGGCTTCTCTTCATTTTCTCGAACTCTGCTTCGTCGATTTGGCAATTCACGAATTTTATCCAATACTGCACAAATTGTTCAACGCCATCCATTCTATTGGACTGCATATTGTTTATCGCATCCAGCATACCAATGACAAGCTCGATATCGGAAATTCTTTCGTGATTGTTAGGAAACTCAACAATCGGTATTCCGCCGTATGTGTGAAGTTTGCTCTCAATCAATTTCCCATCTTGAATTTTATAAGATGTAGTATCGGAAAACGCCAATTTATACCAATTTCCGTTTTCGTCTTTCAATTCCTGAACGGAAAGCATCGGCTCTTCTGTGCTATCGTTATAGATTGAAAAAGTATTCATCGGCGTTGGTGCAACAATTAAAAATGGAACATCTGAATTTGCTTTAGGTCTTGCCGCCTTAAATGATGTTCCTGTTGCAGATTGCCATTCTCCAGCTTTTATGTCTTTTTCTTGCTTATTTGCATCTGCCATAAAATCGTTGAGCATATCCACAGCCTTGTTGATTGCTTCATCATCTTTTCGGCTAATGAATTGAATCGGCTCGCCGTAGGTCTGCCCCACTTTGAACTGAACAATTTCGTATGCATGATTTTCCACGATTCTGTTTGTGATATCTTCATTTGTTAACTTCTGTCGATACAAAATCGGTTGATCTCCCTTGTAATAATTCCAAAGATATCGGATAACAGATTTGTTGTAGTAAAATGTTCCAATGCATTCTCCAATAACTTTGACAACATTATCTGCGGTTATCTTATCAACGCTTGTATATGCAATTTTTCTTCCGTATCGACCTTGAACAAGGTCTTGAAGATACATTCTGTTATTCATTCTTCTATACCTACATAATCATTACTCCGCTAGAAACTTCTCTCTGCGGTCTGTCTTTTATCTTTATCTCGTTGTCTGCCGGATTGAACGAAACTCTTTTACCGCATTTCCGGCAACTATATGTCATTGTAAATGTTGACCGTCCATCATAGATGCCTACTTTACGTTTGCACCTCGGACAGTAAATTGTTTTACTTTTCATCTATGCTCCTATAAAATTGCATTAAAAAAGCACCGTGATAGCTCCACGATGCTTTTCCAAGGATTTTTCTGTGAAAGAAATTGAAATGTCTTTAGACAACATTTGCATTTTAACTATACTATATGTTCTGTAGCGAAACAATATGCAAACATACGCAAAATAACGCAAATATACGCAAACTTACGCATAGTATAATCTTCCAAACATTTTCTCAAATGTTTTCATTGCCTTTGATTTGAGTAAATCAACTTTTCTTGTGCTGCAATCTTTAAATTTTGCACATTCTTTGATATTATATCCATCCACAAAGTACAGATGCAGTATCTCATACTGTTCCATATCTTCCATTTGGTCGATCTGCTTAATTATTTCTTGTTTCTTAGACACGTAAACATCAATCATATGGTCGATTTCTTTTTCCGTATCAATAATCTTTGCAACGGTATCTCCCAACTTGTCACGCTTAATAGAAGTCTGCACTCGCTCGCCATCACCGGTACCACCTGTAGATGTCGCAATTTCGCGTAGCCTGTTTTTTTCTGCAATCTTCCTGTCAATTTTAATATCAAATTCTTTGATCTGCGATAAATATTTTACCGTTGTCATTTAATAGCCTCCTGTCCTAAACGGATTTACTGCCGCTTCTACCTTTGCTTGTGTTCCGCTTCGCATCTCGTTCTCAAACAATGCAACTGAATCCGGTGCATCATCATGCTTTACTTTTCCACTTCTTGTCATGGTCGTAAGTTCTTTCATAAACTTGTAATATTGGCTCTGCCTGTCCATTTTCTTGAAATCGCGGAAATAATAATCACGGATGATATTATCTCTCGCATTTTCCATTCGAGTTATTTTGTTTGAACAATTAAACTTGAATCGTGCGCTACATCTTCCGCCTTGCTTTTTTACAATGTCCATTACATCGCGGCCAAAATATTCTCCGGCACTATTACTCTCAAATGTAACCGTCTTTACGTTGTGCTTAATAAGCATATTTGCGCATTCCGGCTTGGTAAATTGTGTTCCAGCATTGTCAAACACTACATCTACGATATAAACCTCGTTGCCGTACACATAGCCAATTGGCATTGAGCAGCTATCTTCTCCCTTATCCGCACTATCACAAGCCGCCATAATTGCATCTGGTTCTCGATCAACAGGAAGTTCCTCAAAATAATTAAGCTCATTCTCTGCAAACATTCGCCCTTTTGCTTCAAATGGTTCTTGTTGGAACTCTGCCGCCCACGTTTCTTCCGAAACAAGTTTTCTTTCCTTTTGGTAGTAATCGGTTGTGAATATCTTCCGCAATCCCTTTTTATCTTTTCGATAAATTTCCCAATTGCTTTCATCTGTGATCGGGTCAAGTGCCGGAATCGCAACCTCTTTCCACCGCCATTCCAATTCATCAGCTTTATTTTGTAAAGCCGTAATTGGGTCGTACAAGCTGTATTTCGTTCCCTGTATGATAATAGGTGTTCCCTCTAATCGTCTACCAAGAACATCATCTGTTACTTTTTCGCAAAGAAACTCTAATCTATCTCTATTTCGTGCTTCCTCATGGTTTTTAACGCAGTCATCAATATAGACAAGCACATTTGCTTCGGTACATCCTACGATTGCACCATCAATAGGCCTACAGGTAAATGTTGGGAAGATATTTTTACTCTTAAGGTCGATTGATAGATTTTCAGCACTTTTATAGTCCTTTTCTCCTATCTTTGTTGCTTCCGGGAAAACACTTAAGAATCTTTTGTACGTGCTTTCTGTTTCAAATCCTTGCAATAAACCGCCATAAAATCGTTTAACAAGTCCTTCTCCTTTTCCAACACCAAATATACTTCCGTCTGGATCTCTTCCGCCCATCATCTGTGCTAGTTTTAGACCGCCTGTTGTTTTTCCGGTTCTTTTCGGCTGTGACACGGATAAAAAATCTAATTTTCCGTCATAGATTTCTTGATAAGCCTTAACCACAGGCTGTAGCACTTTGTATCTTGGAAAATAAAACCTTTTATATGGGTCTTTTTCATCAATTTCAATGTAATAAAAAAAACTATCCACAAGATAGGCTGATTCATACATTAAAACATCGTAAAATTGTTGAAGAACTTTGTATGTTGTATCATGTTCACCGGCATACACTTCTAAGTCTGCAACTCTGCCGCCTGTATATTGTTTTACATAGCTTGCTATAAGTTGTTTCGCCCTTGCGGATATTTTCAAACCATAATCAACGTCATGTTCTGTCCTTAAGGCAACCGCTATGGCTTGTATGTATGCATCTATTACCTGTTCATTAACGCCTTTTCTCTGTATGTAATTTTCATATCCATTTACTGTGGAAATTAGGTTTGAACTTGCCAAAAGAAAAGCACCTCCGCTCATTCAAGCAGAGATGCCATAGAAATCTCTGCCTATAATTTTTCTAGGTTAGCGACTGAAACTATTTATCAGCCGGTAATTTTGATTTACCAAAATTTTATGTTTGATTTTGTCACATCAATTTTTCTTGTCATTTCAATTTCTGTTCCATTTTCATCTTTTGTTCTAACGCAAACTTCCGCAGTAACGTCTCTATTCCGATTGTCGAACCATATTTCTGTTTTTCCATCCTCAAACGGATAGCACTCTCGCATTTTCTCAATGCAGTTATTCATTTCTGTTATCTTCATAATATCGCTCCTAACAGTTTATTTTTATTCCCTCTGTCAACACTTCTGTCTTATCATTATTAAGAATCACATTTCCGTTTTCATCCTCTTTATGCCATTGAGCATCGGCAGTAATCATCGGCTCACTGTCTACATGACCGCTAAAGTGTAATTCCATATCTGTGCATTTTACCTTTTTGCCGTCGATATAAACCTCTGCTTTTTCTCCGTCTGTAACAATTTTCACTCTTTCTTTCATAGCTCATTTGCCTCCATTTTTTATTTTGGATTGTAATATACCTTAAATCCATTTCCGACATATTCCTTAACCGCCTGTTGCAATTTGAATTTTGTATCAAAGTGATCTTTGTGCAATTCACAAATTCCGTCTTTCTTTACTGCGTATATTCCAAACGGAACCTGTTTACTTGCAACATGTAAAACAGCTTTTAATTGCTCTGCATTCATTTCATATACGCTATTTCCGACTATCAGTTTCATTCCTCATAAACCTCTCAAAATTTTTTCTGCACTTAGGGAATAAATCAATTCTTTTTTCCTTTTTGGAATAATATTCTTCAAGCATAATACTATGTGTTCCAAAAGAACTTATAACAGGCTCTATTCCGCCTTGCTTAATTTCCGTAATTATTTCTTTGTAAGACATAGGTCTTTTCAAATTTACAGTTCTAAAATACGGAAATAGCTTTTCGTACCATATTTCCGGTTTCTTTATTTCCACGCCACATCTATCGCAAGTATGCCATTCTTTTTCGTGTTTCATATGAATCCCTCGCTTATAAATCAATTTTACAAACATGCCCCATTCCCTTTGTATAATGTCTGAATTTATCCAAAGATTCTGTGCATTCAACCAAAAATTCTTTACATTCATTGAAGTGTTTACATTTATCACACTTCGTATATTTTTCAACATACTTTTTTGGCTTATATTTTTCAAAATACTTGCATTCGTAATCAAGTGATGTATCATTTCCTTTCTGACACTCATAAACCGGATATTCTTCGCCCTCTTCTTCGTCAAAATCATAATCTATATCGCAATATTTACAGATTGAACAATCCTTTTCCATCATTCCACCGCCTTAATATCCACCATTAAATTTCAAAAGCCATTCTTTCAACTCTACATGCGCCTTAGCAAAGCAAGGTTCCATGTCGCAATCACTTTTATCAACAATTATTACATCTTCGCCATCGTGTCTAGCTTCTGGGTAATCATCAGCACAACCACACATAGGGCAATAATTGATATCCATTGTTCCCGGACATCCGCTATATTCAAAATGCCGGTATTTATTCATCCTCTTTGTTCCACTCACAGTAAATCCGCAAATGTTCCGCGATTTGCTCCAAGTCTTTAATTTCGTATTTTCTGCATTCTGTTTCCAAACCTGTAAATTTGTTCGTGTAATGCATCGTTTCTGTCGCAAGGATTTTTACAACATCCAACGGTTCAGCCGGAAGGACTACGCCATTGGTTTCTCTCGCTTCTTTTAAATCGGCTTTCAACTTGTCGATTCTGTTCTGTAATTCAAGTGTGAACCTGTTAAGATACATAATTTCGTACTTCAATTTATCTGCGACATCTTTATCATGCTCCGTGAAATCAAGTCCATCAATAGTGATCCCATATCTTTTTTCAATCATGTATTTGCTTTTATCTTGTGTTTCTTCGTTACCAAGCTCATATTTTGAAGTTTCTACCGCAACTCCATTAGTCAATAGCAACGTACCTATAACATTCGTAAACGCCAAAGCCATTTCTTTATCTTCTCTATCCCTTATGTCTTTGGCAATGTTTTCTATTATTTCAATTCCGTTCATTTCTTCCACTCTCCTAAAAAACTCAACTCACAATCACTAAAATTATCAGTAAAATAAAAATGCAAGCAGAAAATCCATCACGTATTGTTGCGCCATCTGATTCATCCCTAATAAAGAAATACCCAAGTTCTAAACAACTAAAAAACGACAAAACTATCAAAATTATAGATTTTACCAAGCCTATTATACTTCCAATCATTTATAGTTCCCCCTTTCCATCGCTTATATTCGTTTCATGTAAATATTTTCTCTGATCTTCCCGGAAAAGAAATGCTGCAAGCTCTTAACCACTCGTTTGCCATTCATTTTGTAGTCGGTTGCGAAGTAATCATCTATCATCCACATATAATCTTCTGCTTCACAATCAACCACTTTACCGGTCGGATGGAAATATGCATCGACGATACTCTTAATTGCGCTGTCTGATACGTCTATATGCCTTATATCCGATTCTTCTTCGTATCTGCTGATAAAATATTGAATAATGTTTCTAAGTTCGATTATTCGGCTTCCTGGCGTATTCGGTTCTGCATATTGACCGATAAGATACGGAACATCATCAATTCGATATTTAACATTGCTTTGCCCGACCGCCTTTTCGGGAGAAAAGCATAATGTTCCTTTTCCTTTAGGAAAAGCATAAGAGTAATCTTTAGTAGTATTCTTTGGTATTGGTCTGTCATATTGTCCTTCTCGACAGGACATTTTGTCCTCTTCGGAGATTTTATTAGAATCATAAGCCTTTATCATCTCTTCAAGCACTTCAAAATCTATTGAATACCACTTTGTTTTATCAATGCACATCTTGTTATAATTTGCAGAAATAACGATTCCTTTGTTTTCAAGACGTGTGAATGTTCTTTGTATTGTTTTTTCACTCCAATAAGGGAAATCATTTTCTCTCCACTCCGCATAAGAGTTATAAACCCAATATTTCCCATTAATAAAATTCTTGTCAGCCTTTTTGTTGATTTCAAGCCAATAATTTAACTGATTAAGAATTATTGCTTCGTTCAGATCGCCCAATACAAGTGCTAAATCTGTATTTACAATAAGTGTTTTTGACTTATCTATAAATAAATCTCTCAAATTCATTTTATTACCTCCGTGCAGATAACTCCGTGATTATAAAAACAGTTGCCAGGCGGTCACGGTTTCCGCTTTTCGTGTTGCAAATCACTAGGCAACTGATTTTAGCAATATTATTCTGGTTTGTTCATCTCGAAGAAGTATTTCTTGCATCTTTTTTCGTCGCCATCAAAACTGCAATCTGGTTTGAATCGTTTTCGACATTCATCACAAGACCAAGATGTTACGCCTTCAAACTCTGAAATAGCACCGCAAATCTCATACAATTCATCGTCTGTGCAATTCAGAACATAATCTGCAAGCTCCATTCTTATTTTCCCGATTGAACGATGTTTAATTAACTTTCCCATATTTACCTGCCTTTCTGATAATCGCCTTATTAACAAAAAACAACAAACAGGCACTAAGGCTTGTGCTTTTCGGTCTGCATCACCTAGTTTGCTGTTAAGTGTAGCAGGTGGATTCGAACCACCATCCGGCTTTCATCGTTGTTTTCTGTGCGCACGCCACTCTACCATTGAGATATGCTACAATGTGCGGTTTCTTGTGTGACCGATTCCAACTCTTTTCCTATTCGAGTTAAAACCAACCACACAAGCATTTTATTGATTTAGCAGGGAATACCGCAACGCCTGCCTATCCGGTAATGAACCGGACTCTTGATGCGGTGTGGATTTGCACCACACAGGAGCCGTATACTGCTCACGTTGGATGGGAATCGAACCCACTTTGGCACTCACCAATGTTTTTATCCATATGCCACTGCCCTGTCCGTCCGTTGCTTACCTATTTGCATACGCATCAAACTCACATGTAGATGGTTTTAGAGAAACGCAGATAACCAACAACTTATTTCCCTTTTCGGTTTACATGTGAAAGCGCCGACATCGTGAGTCGAACACGAACAACATTTCTGTTGGATGGCTTAGCAAGCCATTGGAATACCATTATCCCATATCGGCAAAGCACCGCCTGTCACGGCATATATCTCCGCAAAGATATATAGTTGAATTTCACTTTCAGGAGAAACAAAAAATGTCCCTTTGCAAGGGAATCGACACGGAAGATTCGAACTTCACTTGTGCCACAATACGTGAACTGTGCTCCCACTTACACTACATGTCGAAGTGACAAATCCTAGTCACAAATAAGTCGAAATTGTGTGGTGCACGCGTGAACACCGCGCAAAATCCAAGACTGTTCGTTAGTCACGCACCGCGAATCAGTGACATAGAATCAGACAAGATATTACACTCACAACCCGATAAAAAATAGTTTGTTGCGCCAAAACGTATTCCTGGGTACGCAGGTTGTGAGATACGAAGCACCCGGAATCGAACCGGGATTTACGGCTGGGGTGTGAAAATCCGTATGATCTGCCATTGATCTATGCTTCGTGTGCGCATCCTCTTGGGGAGACAGACGCGCAAAAGGAGAAATGTGTGTTCCCCATGGAATAAAGGGGTTTATACGCGCCGGCATTCAACCGGCAAAACCCACCGAGCCTTGTGACGGCTCTTAACAGCTTTCCGCTAGTGGGTTACGAAAGGAGGATCCTAAAATGAAAAACATTAAGAATCCAAGCTGCCCTAGTTGGATTCGAACCAACAACTGCAGGAATCAAAGTCCTGTGCCTTACCATTTGGCGATAGGGCATAAAACGCTTATGCAGCGTGTTCTGACAAAATTCTGTCTAAAGTCGGTCTTGATACACCAATGTTCTTCGCAAATGCAGACTTGGTGATCTTACCGGACCGGTAAAGAATCAAATTGCTGTCAAGCAATTCACTATCTACAGCTTTCTTTGTGCCGCCCTTGTATTTCCCTTCTTTCTTTGCAATAGCGATTCCTTCTGCCTGTCTCTCTCTGATATGTTCTCTTTCAAGATTCGCAACGTAGGAAAGAATCTGCAATACCAAATCAGCAATAAATGTGTCTGTTAAGTCGCCAGCTCTTCCGATAGTCGTGTCAAGTAGCGGCATATCGAGAACCTTAATGTCTGCTTTAATCGTCTTAGTAATTCTGCGCCATTCATCCATGATTTCATCATAGTTTCTGCCGAGCCGGTCGATAGACAGGATGATTAGAACATCGTCGCTTGTTAAATCGGAAATCATCTTCTGATAATCTGGACGTTCAAAGTCCTTGCCAGACAACTTGTCTGTGTAAATCTTGTCGCATCCGGCATTTTTAAGTGCTTCTAACTGTCTTGCAAGGTTCTGTTCCTTGGTTGACACTCTCGCATAACCTATAATCATAAATACACACCCCTTATCTTTAATTGATATGGGTATTATATCATAAAATGCAGTGCTTTGCAATGCTTTGCAGTGCTTTTTATTACATTGCAGTGCTTTGCATTGCAATATTTATCTTTTTATGTTATATTATGCTTATGGAGGTGTAATATATGGCAAAAAAGCAAAAGCAAAACGATGCTCAAATAACAGTTCGTGTTCCAAGTGAATTGCGTGTTGATCTGGAAGCGATTGCAAAAAAGCAAGGCCGCTCTCTTTCTAATCTCGTAATACACATCCTAACGTCATATGTCGAAGATAATTAAGTCGCAAATCAGCGGCTTTTTTATTTTTCTGACAATTCGATATATTTATCTAAGTACCATTTCGCCTTTTTGATATCTTCAACGCCATTTTTGTTGTTATGCCTGTATATGTACTTAAATGCATTGCATATACAGAAATCCATCACAGCTTCTTTCCCCTGTGTTTCAATCATTACGTCAATGCATTCAAAGTTCCCTGTCTCATAATGCGACGGATGATTGACGTTATCTACCATAGATTCAATATCAACATGCTTCGGAGCAAAGCCTTTCGGAACTACCTGTACAGGTGGTATATATTTCCACTTTTTCATTTTATAGATTTTGTTCTTTAAACCCATCATATTCACCTCTTAACTATCCGTATCACATACACGTGAGATAAAATCCACTTTGCAATCGTTGATACCGGGTTCCCGTCATATTCCTGTCTTGAATACAGAGAAACAAGGTAAATACGATCTGTGATTCTGTAAACCTTATATCCTGTAGAACGGAGCCGGTGTATGTCTCGATACGTTATCATGCTTCTTCTCCATACAGTTTGCTACGAACAGAAATATCATCTTGACAGCAAGGGCATTTAATCGTCCAACGTTCAGAAACATCCGCCCAATTAAACCTTAAAAGTGCATTGCATCCATTACATCTAATCTGTTCGTATTTCCCGCGTTCAATTATTTTAATCATGCTTTTTCCACCTCGTCTCCCCACAGTTCCATATACTTTTGAACGTCATAATCGCCAACTGTTCGTTTTGCATAATCTTCGTTGATTGGAATGATATTTGAATAACTGATTGTTTTTTCATAAACAATGTATTTGCATATATCAAGGTCGAAGCTCACATATTTCTTTGTTTTTTGTAAGCAACGAAACCATCTTCCGTTTTTGGTCTTAAATAACGCAGCCTTATCTTCTTCACAAGAATCTGAATATTTAAAGCAAACAACCAACTCTGAATCTTCTGTACTGTAAAGAAGTCCGTTGCAAATGCGTTGCGAGTGAATAATATTTGTACGAGGTTCTTGCTCTTTGCGGTCTTGTACTTCTCGATTTTCAATTTCTGAATTTTTGTTTTTACGCTTAGAAAACAGTTTCATGTTTAATCTCCCATTAAATCAATCCTTTTTATTTTTTGAAAAATTTTTAGAAATCAAAATTCTATTTATCAAAAACCTATATATCAATTATTTGTAAAACCCTTATATATAATAACTATATATGCATTACGTTTATATAACTTAATTATTATATGTGTATGTGTAATGTGTTTATATATTTATTATATATAATAGGGGCTTTTTATTTTGAAAAATGTTTGGGGTGCTTAGTAGGGGCGTTTTCCGGGTCCTGTCTAACCCCCACCCCCTAGCGGCTGATCTGTTGGAGCTGATCCGCTGCCGTTTTTCTATCGTCAAATTGCACAAATAAAACCGAAAATCATACTGTAAAAACTAAGTACACTCTGTTTTTACACTATCAATCACTATATCTTGTGTTTTTGCTTCTATCTGCGCTATATCTTGCGTACTATTGCCTAACTGTGGAAGATCGGCAGCTGTCAAGGCTTGCTTTGTGTCGGCTCTGTCTCTTGCCCCCGGCATACTCCAGCCGTGAACCTTGTTCAATTTCGGAAGTATCTTCATTGGGTTGTTACGTCTGTCTTTCATCAGCGAAAAAAGGCTTTCTTCGTTATCTTCCATGATTTTTTCTTGCAAGTCGGAACGCTGAGAACTTAGCCGCCCGTTTGCCCAGTCGTAAAGCGTTTGCTTCCCTATTCCGATCATGTCGCAAAATCCCTTCTGGCTAACCTCTTGACAATGTTTATTACATAATCTTTTATATATATTATTATATATATATACTACTCTATCTATATCATAATCATTATATTGAGCATTATCTTTTTTTAATAATCTATTACAAGGCCTAAATAATTTAATATATAATTCTGTGATTATGTCATTCCAAATACTTGGATATATATCTGACTCATCTACACTATTCACGTCGCAATATTTAGATACTATATCAGAAGCGACCGCTGGCATATCTTCGACGCATGTAATAGCCTGTGCATATTCACTTTCTTGTTCCTTGATCTTTGCCATGTTCGCGCCTCCATTCCTGATCTCCGGCAAATAAAAAAGCCGGCTAGAAATAAATCTAACCGGCGAAAGTTTCATATTTGCGCCCTCTTGCCTTGGCTTGGCTGCTTATGTACTCCGGGCGCATCTGTACATAGCAGATATACAAGCTTTATAAATTGGCTATACTATACCACTATATCTTGAATATGTCAATGATTTATACCATTATATGCTCTATATCTTGTATATATGGCTTTTATATGTCTATCAGGCATATATTTATATATAAACAAAAAAGCGACTACGAAGCCGCCTTTTGTGTGGTATATTTCAACAACTCTTTTCTTATAGCTCATACTTAAATATTAAACCCTGCATGATCCCCTCTATCGAAGTACTTGTATATTTTCTACAATAATCAGCATTTACTTTTGCATACGTTTCCCCTTTGCTATTGAAATCGTCCACCGCTTCGATAAAGTTCAAAATAGTATCTTCTGTCAACTTCTTTTTTGCTGGATGCTCACAGCCTACGATACCATTATATTCTAACTTTCTATACCATTTATGAGATACAATGTCCGGATACTCATAAACCTTTACATTGTCAAAATTTTCAACTGTATATATTTTCTCGTTGCTTGTTGATTTAATAACATTCTGTGTCATAAATACCGCCCCCTTCTAATCTTCACAATAACTTTTTACAACTTCTTCCACTTCTTCAGAAGTGAAGCAACCGCCGAACACATCCGCCATATTATTGATATCTGTCTGGCTGATCTGCTCGCGTGCTTTGTCGCTCAGCTTCAACCCGTCCAGATAATCAGCAACGGCTTTGTTGAGTTTCCGGAGCTGATCGCCGCCCCTTCTCGTGATCTCGTCGATCTGGTCCATCGTCATTTCTTCGTATTTCATAATTACCACCCTCCAGCCGTTCGGCTGCCTTTCGTTTTTGTTTGGTCTTATAATACCGCTTGTTTGTCACTTTGTCAAGTGATATTCCAAAAAAAATATTAAAGCTTTTCTTTCTGCTCCTTTTCTTCGTCTGTCTCTTCATATATAAGTAGATCTTTGGGCTGCATGTCTAAGATCATGCACAAGCTATTGATTGCCTTTAGCGATATGTTTGTATCTTCCTTCTTGATCTTCTTTAGCGTGTCTTGGCTTAGTATTCCGCTTGTTTTTGCCTTGTAAGAAGTGAACCCGGCACGATCCAGCGCATCGCCTACATTAAATTTATATTTGAGCATCTTATACCCTCCTTCCGTGATTATTTGCTTGTTTTCTATATTATAATATGGTGGCGAAAAAGTCAAGAAAAATATAACTAAAAAAAGTTATAAAAACGCTTGACTATCACTTTTGAAAGTGATATAGTAAAGACAAGTTAAGAAACAAAGCAAAACGAAAGCGAGGAAAACAATATGAAAAACTACAAAATTACAGACAAAACAACAAAGGCGATTATCGGAATCGTAGCAATGACACCAGATCAGGCGCGGAAGGTTGAAAAGGATTTCATAGTTAAGGAGGCATAAACATGATAATGGGAATGTTAAACAACGGAACAACATGCACATACGATTTACCATCAGAGGTAAAGACAGCGGAAGAATTTAAAAGCCTTATATATGGCTACAATGACGGAAGAATGGCAGAAAGCCAGCGTGAAGAACTTTACAACCAGCCCAAATTATTGGGCTTGAATGGTCCTATGTGGGGCGGCTGGGGAACTCTTAAAAGCACAGGCGAAACAGTCGCAATAATTCGATATGAAAGACCTTTAAATTTTTAGCCGAAACGCTCCGATCTTGGAGCGTCAGCCGTGGGATGGTCGCCGCGGCTCTGATGATGGCAGACCAAATAAAAAAGGCGGCACGCCAGCCAAGCACACGCCGCCACCAATCAAAAAAATAGAAAGGTAAGCCGATTATAACACGATCAGCGAAATGGTACAAGATTATGAAAAAAATTAACAAATTGGAAGTTATTGGGAAAAGATGGTTTCAAAAGTCATATGGCAACACATACCACACAGCAACTGTTATTGTAAACGGTGAAGAGTTAAAAAGCAGCATCAAATATGGCTATGAAAACGCATATTTACAAACTGCCGCCGATCTTCTCCGCTCTAACGGCTACGAAGTACCAGCCGACAACCTCAAAGCATTCCAGATGGTGCGAGAATATCCGCACAGTGTAAAGGATGTAAAGAGAAAGAAAGATTTGTAAAGCTAACCGCCGCAGAGGATGCACGCCGGAGCGATACCGGCGGCGGTTTTTCCCGGAATTGGGAATAATTGAAATATGGAGGTGTTTTCTATGAAAAAACTGTTTTTATTGAAAAAAGGAAACATGATTTTTTATGCTTGTTTGTGGGATTTTGGCGGATATTCGATAGAAAGAATTACAAAGGCGGTTGGATTCACGGTAAAATTTTTTGACACGTTGGAAAACCTGGAAAAATACGCTAGTGAAAACGGATACAAAAAAGCAATCTAGCAAACTTGTAGCATTGCGCCCGGTTCGATTCCGGGCGGTTGTTTTCGCTCTTTTGTGGGCGTATTATATTAAAATAAAGGGGTGATAGTATGAAGTGCGATAAATTGCTACAGGAAGCAAACAAGCAATATAGGGATATTATAGCATCCTTGGATGCTTTGAAGCGTGGAGAAATAAGCGGAAGCAAAGCAAACGAGGACATCATGCGCGCATTTGATCGCGTTGATGAATCTATAAAAGAATATGAAAAGCAATAGCCGGAGTTATCCGGCTTCTTTTCGTACCTTGACAATTCCAAACAATAGGCATATTATAGCCTTAATTATATCTATAGTGCATTTATATACCTTGTATGGTTTGCGTGGCTCCATGGGCGTTCTACGCGTTCACAGCCGCAATATTTGCATCTGATAGCCTTTAATTTGTGCGCTCTGAAATTCTGCAACCATGACCGGACAAGATTAGCAAGAAAGACACCCAGACAGGTCCCGGAATAGATCGCCCAAGATCATAAAACCGGCGGAGATCAAAAAACAGGAATTGAAATTGTGAAATCGTGAAATTTTAGACCGAAATCTGCGAAAAAATTTTTCGGTGGTCGTGGGAATATTTATGAAACAGGGGGGCGTTCAAATCCTGCTGGAACCTAAAACTGAAAATCGAAAATTTTTTGAAAAAATTCTGAAAATTATTTTTCTTTGGTCGTGGCAATTTTCCGTAACATAGGGGGATATTAAATTCTCGTAGACCCATCCACAACATTTTGAAATCCAAATATCAAAGCTCTTGCAGAATAATCGCATTTCCCTAACTCTTCTATCAACTTATCGCGCGTCATTTCCGGGTTTGTACGTCGAACATATTTAAGCATTTCATCTATTTTATCCATATCTTCTCTCCAATACATTGTGTAAAATATCGTCAGCAAGGTATATAATATCCCTACCATATAGCGACATAAAATCTGCGATTATTTCCTCTGTCGGCATATCAATGTGGCAATCATAAGAGAACGAATAGCAATGCACCAATTCATGGCACAGCACCTTGTTTGTCATATAATCAGACATTCCTTTTGCTATGCTAACCGTCTTAGTGTTGCCATCGGTAACGCCTAACGTATATACGCCATCCGACCGGCGCAATTCCTCACTATTTGGGCGTACAAATTGTAATATCCAATTTTCCCCATTTATTGTGAATACCATTCCTATATACCTCAAATAAGGCTATGAGCATTACACCCATAGCCTGTTGTGTAAATTACATCTTGCTTACAAGTGTCGTAAGTTTTGACTTTGCCATGTTCATTTCTTCTTGCGACATACCAGACATCAAATCTGTAATGTCTGCCGAAAGCTCCTTCATGTACTTTTCAAGCTCACGCATCTTTGCTTCCTTGTCCTGTGGCGTATTTGCACGGTGCATTTCCTTCGTTTCCGTGTAATTACGCTTTGCACGGTCGTAATTGCTTTCGCTCATACGAGAATTACTTGTTCCACCGTCATTCATACTTGTTTCCGTGTAATACATTCTTGCACGCGAATCTCTATCCATATCCCGGTACATCTCCGGTGTCATGTGGTAATATGGTTCACTATATCCACGCTGATACGTTCCGTGCCCCTTTGGTGCGAATCTGCCATCAGCATATCTGTAATGATCGTAGAATCTCTTACCGGCTTCATCGCCAAATTCTTCTTTCAGTTCACGAAGCAGAATCTTGTCGTACTCTTCTTCCTCTTTCTTGGATTCATCCATAGACTTTGTGATTGTAGCGCGATACTCTGCTTCTGCAAGATCCTTAATCATATCAATAGCATATGCCATTTCTACGGTGTTTACATTTTCGATGCCTTTCTTAAACTCGTTTTGAGCGTATTCTGTAAGGTATTCTTGCATTTCGTGCATTCTCTTAATATGCATACAAACCACCTCCTACGCTTCACGAACAACAATTAAATTGCTGTTCTGCACTTGAATAGCTTGCGTAGATGTATTCTGCACCGCTACCGTACTACAACAGCCGCGATCCACATCAATATATGCCTGTGCTGATACGTTAAACAGATTTTCAACCGCTGCCGGTGTTACAACCATTCTTGTTGATTGTAAAGGCTCGCCATCTACCGCGAGCGCAAGTGAGATGGCTTCTACTGTTCCACCTGTCGGAATCTGAACGTTTCCGGAATATGATGCAAGAAATCTTGCTCTGCACTGATTTGTGATTCCTCTCAACTTGACAATGCCACTTCCCTGTCTATGAACAATGCACTTGCTACCGCATACCGGTGTTTCTGTCAAAGCAACATCTTCTCCGACGGCAACTGTTTGTAATGCAATTCCTGTAAATTCTGCCATAATAATATACCTCCTTACTTCAATTCGCTTATTGATTTGGGAACATTGACTGCAAAACCACTATTATCTGATCTAAGAGTTTCAACCAAGGTTTCCATATAGTCTTTTTTTGAAAGCTTATCCATCGTTTCTGTTATTTTAGAAACCGTTTTAAGCTCATTTACACTAAGTTTCTCGAAATCAATCTTCTTGATCGCTTCGATAAATTTTTCTTTGATTTCGTCCATGTTGTTATACCTTCCTATCCATAAAATAAGGGCAAACATTGTAGTCTGCCCTTGGGTTATAAGTAATACTGCATAGCAGACATAATCAAGTTAAACTTGATTAAGATACTCAATTATTCTGGTGTAATTAGCATCCGCAACTCTGATTACATCCGCATCCGTAAGCGTATGCATTTGGATTTGGAACGACATATGCCGGGATTGCGGTCGGGCTTACAGCATTGATAATCTGACTTGTCTGTGCTGTCATTGCGGTAGTCAGAAATGCATTCTGTCTATCCTGTGATGCAGCACGTCTAAGATCATTGTTTTCTGCTGTAAGAGTAGCGATCTTATCCTGGCACAGATAGTCGAGAATCGCCCTCGTTCCTGCCTGCTGGCTGTCAATAATATCTCTTGTGTTGCTGTTCATTGTGTTCTGCAATGCGCAAGTGTTGGTTGCCATATTGTAGTTTACGCCCTGAATAGCTTCACGAGTTTCACAGCAACAGTTCGCAAGCTGCGCCTGCAATGCATTTGTGTTCTGCATATTTGCGATTGTGTCAGCATTGATAGCCTGTTGGATGCCATAGCCTGTCTGCATAATATTGGTGTTGATTCCGTTAAATCCTGTAAGCATACTGTTGTTTACAGCGTAGAATCCATCACACAGACCGTTTGTGATTCCGTCAAGTTTGCTAATAACCGCCTGATTGTCGAATCCGCGCTGAATTGCGCTGTCTGTATAAGCGGCTGCTGTAGAACCCATTCCATTTCCATTTCCCCATCCGTTGTTGCCAAAACCGCCCCAACCAAAGATAAGAAGAATGACAATCCACCATGCGCCATTGCCCCACATACCGTCGTTGTCTCTGTTGTTGCCTGTTACTGCCGCAATGTCGGCAAGGCTTACTCCGTTACTAAACATATTAGTTTACCTCCATTTGTTTATTTACAAATAGGGAACCGTGGTTTTTGTTGTCCGGACAAAACCCTAATATGCACTATTTATCTAAACATTTGATTTATGTCGTTCATGCTGATTCCATTTTCGCCCATAAAGTTATTAAGCGTTTGCTCTACTCCGGCCATATTTCCAGATTGAATATTTTGCAAAATGCTATTTGCCATCTGGTTTCCTTGAATTGCGGCATTTTGAAGGCTTTGCATAGCCGCCTGTTGTGGATTTTTAATTGCCTTTAATTTATTTATTGCCTGCATAATTCCTTGGTTCATCATAAAACCACCATCCTATTACTTTTTATGACTAATCTATGACTAATCTATGACTAATCTTGACTAACTTTTGTTCTCGTATTAGTCTTAGTCAAAGATTTCTCGTCGATTTTCTTTTCAAGTTCTTCCATCTTTGAAAACAGGGCATCAAAGTGCTTGTTAAATATCTCTGTGGCTTCGTCTGATAGCCCTATTTTCAATTTTTCTGCATCTTGCGATAACTTGTTAGGGCTATCATTTTGAACTGGTTTAAAAACCATTGTAGAGATTGTTCCATCTGCGCTCCATTGCTTTGCATAAATCTCTGAAAGATCACTCTTAGGGAAAAATGCAACCGATCCATTCATCGGTACATCATTGGCAACGATAGAATCTTGCGATTGAACAACCTTACCGAATATGCCTTGTTGCATCTGCTCCGGCTGTTGTGGTTGCTGGAATCTCTGAATGTTCTGCATTGGGTTATACGCCTGTTGGTATGTTTGATACTGTGGCATATAATTATTCGCTTGCGGTATCTGATACGGATTCATCTGCATTATCATTTTCCTCCCCATCTAAGATATTCTCTATTGCGTGAACAACATCCGATTGAATCTTCAACGGAAGAGACATGATCGCCGGATGCGCAAATATTTTTGTTAAAATTTCGCTTGTAAACATAAAGTATCACTCCTTTATGATTTAATTTTGGCATAAAAAAAGACGCTCAAAGCGACAAATATATGACACTTTAGCGACATTGAATCAAGTTTATTATATTAAAAGTGTAGTAAATACGGCGTATCAGTACGTACTATATGCCATACCCACGGCGTATAGTAGGTGCTAAAAATTCTTTAATTGAATTTCCACATTTCCGTTGACTATAACTATTTTGTCTATTATAGTCTTTAATATCTTATTTTTAGCTGGCTTGTCGATGCCGTCCCAAACATCGGCAAGTTTTTTTATGTTCTCGTAAACGAATTGTTTTTTCGGGTTGTTGTCTCCGGACTTTTGCTCTTCCTTGATTGAATCATCGAGATTTTTTATTTTTGATTCCTGATCTTTTATCATATCGAGAACTGTGTCATTTCCATCTGCATATAATTCATAAAGACGCTTTAATTTTGATTTTTCCTTATCTAGCTGCGACTGCATTATGTCTATCTTGTTTTCTTTTTCTTTTGGCTTATATTTTGATAGATTTACAGATATTTTCAGCATTTCCGATTCAACAATATTCTCGATATTATCCGCCCATTCTATAGAGTTATCGCAATCCTTGTTAAAGTTTGGTAGATAGTACAAATCCTTATTCCGTGAGCAACAATAAATCTTCCTAACTCCATTCGTCCATTTTTGATAACGCATCTTGCAACCGCAAACTCCACAATAGCAAAGGCCTGTAAGCATATTTGGAGTAAGGTTTTGGCAATAAGATTTTTTGCTTCTTCGTGATTTTCTTATTTGCTGCGCCATCTCAAACTTTTGTTTGTCAAAAATAGGTTCGTGCAACCCTTGGTATATGTTCCCTTTATATGGAATCATCCCTATATTTACAACGCTTGTCAATATGCTTCTTACAACCAATTCGCTTGTATATCCCAAAATTCTTTGAATCGATACATCGGAATTTCCGGCGATAAACAAATCCATAGCTTTGTTTGCTTGTTCTGCTCGCTCCGGAATTGGTATCAGTATACCTTTTTCTTTGCTGTATGTATAACAATAAGGCGTATTTCCTCCACCCATCCAATATCCTTGTTTGACACGTTCCAGCATTCCGCCACGCATACGAAGCATCATAGTATTTTTATCAAGCTGTGCAAAAACAGCCATCATTTGAGTATATGCCTGCTCCATAGGACTGTCATAAGATATTGAATCGTGAACACACTTAAATTGCACATTGTTTGGTTGAAAAACTCTTTCAATCATGTATATTCCGTCAACCATACTTCTTGACAATCTATCAAGTTTGAATGCGACAACACATTTCACGCGTTTTCTGCCGCAATCATTTATTAACCTTTGCAACTCCGGCCTATTCATATTAGCGCCTGTATATCCGTCATCAATGTACCAATCAGAAATAATCAATTCGTTTTTTCTACAATACAATTCTATGTCTCGCTTTTGGCTTTCAAGTCCGTTTCCTTCTTCTGCCTGTTTTTCTGTAGAGACACGCATGTATGCAACACATTCCATTTTTTATCCCTCCTATCAAAAATGTGCCGCATTACTACACTTGCGACACATTTTAGTTCATTCTTTATTTGCTGTCAATCGCTTCTGCAATCATTCTTAACACTTCATCCGGCAATTCAATATTTTCAACATCAATTTCCTTGCCCTCGATGGTTACTATAACCATTTATCACCATCTCCTTCAACACGAGATATCTTGTCTCGTATGCAACTAATTTTCCTGTTTACTGTCCTGTCGCATATAGACATCCTATATGCTATTTCCGATATTGTGCTTCCCCGGCACAGCATTTTAAAAATCTGTTCTTCTTCCTCTGTGAAATTTGCACTTGCAAGAATCCCCTCAATTTCTGGCTTAGTGAGTCTTGAAAACTTCATAAGCCATTTCTCCTTTTTATTTGATAAATAATCCGTTATTGCTCTTAGACATTTTTTCTCTGTTCGTTTTCTTTGCTTTTTCACAATTCATCTGATAGTGTTTCTCGCAAACCTTGTACCCCGGCTTTACAGGATTTCCACACCAATAGCACAATCCCATTTTCACTCGATCTTTTCCATTTTCTGAAATCGAAGCACCTGTTCTGTTTTTTTCTAGACATCTCTCGCACGCGCTAGTGTTTTTGGTCAGCTTTCTACCGCATCTAGGGCAAACTCCGTTGCTTTGCTTATCTCTATATCTTATTCGTGCGTATTTGTTTCTTTTGTCTTTATCTTCCCTAGTTTCCCGTTCTCTTTCTCTTGCCTTTGCTTCCGCATCTTTCGCTCTGCATTCAACACACGATTTCTCGCTCCCCATAAGTTTATTTTTATAGCAGCGAGGACAATATCCGTGATTTCTATACCAATTTCGTGTATCTGCTTGATTTATAGCGTCTTTTTTCGCACATTCAGAACACACGGCTTTATTAGGACGATCATTGATTTTCCCACATTGACCGCATCTTCCCTCTGCAATATTTTTATGATATGTACTACTCATAGTTTTAAAGGATAGCAAATCGCGATTTTTGTCCGGACAAATCTATCTGCCTCCTTTCTCTGAATTTTACTATTTCTTCCGCATAATCAATTCATAATCGGAATCCGGGTATGTAATTCGATACTCTATACGCTTTCCGTGTTCATTTTTCATATTACCGACAAACCAATCAAAAACCGAAGAAATAACATCTTCTGTGACATCTGTTTTTGTTCCAACCCAAATACCTTTATCGGTGTCTTTTGTGCCATAAAAAATTTTGTTTGTGATTGGACTTACTCCAAACCCCTTTTTTCTTGCCATCTTCAAACCTTCTTTCTTAATCATCGTCCATAAACACTACCTCAACCTGTAATTGCCACTCTCTTTGAACTCGACCACATAACCCTTAGACATCTCAATGATTCTGCTACCAAGAGCTTCATCAACCGCAAATAAATCCTTCGGATATTTCTCTGTCGAAACGATCATAGGCAACCGCTTCAAGTATCTATGATTGATAAGCTCGTACATAATGTTGATGTCGCTTTCTGTGATTTTTCCCTTAAACAGATCGTCAATAAACAAAACACTAACATTCTTCATGCGGTTAATCTCTTCTGAATACTCCACGTTGTCTGTAATAGTCTGCTTCAACCTTGTAATTGCATCACGGTAACTTACATACTGAACAGGTGTGCCATTCTTGATAAGCTGATTTGCAACGCAAAATCCAAGCATTGTCTTACCCCTTCCCGGAAGTCCTGTAAGCAATAAACTATTGTTCTTCTGGTATCGTTGCATCGGCAGATCCTTGCAATACTTTGCAGCAGTCGCTTTTGCAATCTGTAATTCCTGTTCGTTAAATGTCCGAAAATCATTAAACCGGACATTCACATCTTCCGCATCAATGCCACTTGCTTTCATCAATCTTCGATATACGGTCTGCGCCATGCAATCACAATCTCTTGCCACCGAACGACCATCTGCATCCTTAACAATTACAATGTGCGTGTCTTTGCAGATGGGGCATTTGTAGTCTGGCTTGAAATTTCGGTTTGCGCTCTCTACTCGCATCCTTCGTAGTTCATCAACCATTCCCATCTGATTCACACTCCCTTATGATTTCTACCGCCCTGGCAAGTCCGTATGCAAAAGTATTTTCTGTTTCACAAATGGCGTGTTCATCAGCATATTTGTCGAAGTTTTCACAGGATGCATCCGATTCATCATTAAGGCGGTCAATCAAGTGTTCTGTATTAAATGTTGTAGGTACTTTATGTGCCATTATATCCTGCAAATCTGCGTTATATTCAAGTATCGACCACTTATCCGGCGCATCCTTGTCAATCTGCTTCTTAAAATATTCTCTGATAGCCTTTTCGACTTCTCCGACATCGACTAATCTCATTCTCATCACTCCAATCTAATTTCTGCCCGCAATCACTACAGAAAGAACCACTCTTCACAGCACGATTGCAATCAGGACACCAATACGCACCTCTAAGAAATCTTGCGTTATCTATCACGTCAATATATTTTTCATAGTCAATAGGCGTTGGTTTCTTTGGTACCTGCTTTTCAAGTGCCTGTATAGCAACATCAACAGCATCGCGCAATACCTTAGAATGTATTTCACCGCCTATTTTTAAATCAAACTGTATTGCTTCAATTGCTTCACTCTCTGTCATGCTTATGCCTCACTTTCTCCTACTTCTGCATTTTTCACTGCAAGTGCTAAAAATTCGTCAAATTCATTTGTTGTAATATCCCAACTGTCACACCAAGCATATAAAGAATAACGCTGACATTCTTTCTTTATTGCATATGCTATTGTTTCTGCTGTTGATTTCTTCATATTACCCCTCTCTTTCCGGTTTATCGCACCGCTCAAACTCAATTACCCACACGTAAGGGTTTGCATCCCATCCGTAGAAATCAAGGTCGGATTTCTTGATGGTACTGTTCCAAAGATTCTGAAAAGCATATTTCTTTTCTTCGCCATTAAGTACATGCGGGTATTCTGTCTCTACGCCCTCTTGCTCAATTTGATTTGTAGTTATCTCCTGCAACCGCTCCACCCTCACATCCGTAACCTTAAGCCAAATGCGGGCGGCTTCCTTTGGCATGTGGATGGAGGGGTGCCAAGCGCCTCTCCATCCTTCAGGTCGCAGATCTCCATCTGCCCTGTAATAATAGATTGGATGTCCCCGAAAATGACCTGCTTCATTGACCGGAAGTCCGCACCATGTTTCTCTAACATAGATGATATCTCCGAGCTGATATGGAGCTTTGTATGCGGTATTTATCAGTTCTATATCTGTCATATTACAGTATGGCTTGAACATGAATTTCTTTTCTTTCAGAAATTCTTCTGGTACTCCGTTTTTACATTTATCCGGCAACAACCCTAAAAGCTGTTGTGGTTTAACAATTCTTCTCGTGCAACTCTTTCGTCCGTCCAGAATCGCCCGAACCATCTCTGTATTAAATAATATTGGTTTCATACTATCCCTCACTTTCTAATAACTCTGGATTATCAAAAATGTTGCCGATAACTTCAATTTCTTTGTTTAAATCCATTAAATGACCTAATGTGCCTCTAGTTCCTCTGTCATTTACCACAAGGCTTAACGTGCATAAATCGTTGCACCATTTAATTTGCGATATTATACTACTTTCTAATTTCTCATAATAATATACATCAAATTTTGCAATATCATTCTCCCAAATCAGCTTGCCATTCTTGTCTCTTAATCCTGTGCATTGACAGATTGTAGATGGGTCAACTTCAACCGCATATATGTCAGCCTCCCACATATTTTCTTCTAAATAATGAACTCTTAATATATTTTCATTGTCATTTATTAGAATTACTATTTTCCCTTCAATTTTAAAAGGAACTCCTTGTACCCATTCTCCGTTATCAAGTCTTTTTGCCTTGAATAAATATCTATTTCCCATGTTCTCTCCTATTCCGCTTCTGATTGAAGCCATTCCCTAACTTCCGTGACTGTGTGCATTGAAACCCCATTTCCAATAGTCTTAACGCTACCCTCTTCATAAGTTTCTATTGAACATATAAAATCAAGCAACTCTTCATCCGACATATTCCTTATCCTGTCGGCATTGGTGATTACTTTGCAGTCTGGTATTCCACTCGTGCACCCACCCAAGCCAAGGATTTCGATATGGTCTAAGCAGATATTTGCATTGCTGCACTCGTTACATTTCATTTTGATTACCTCTCAATTCTTCGAAATAGAATTTTACATCGTCAGACACATACTTAACGATTCCAAACCGCTCCGCCACTTGATAAGGTATGCTGTCACGCATAAGCCTTTTATGTATTTCTGAAAGATACTTTCGAAATCCCTCGACATCTAAAGTGGCTTTATAGTGGTTGCAGCTCCTACAAGCTGGCATGTAATTTGATATATCATCTTCCCCGCCAATTCTAAGCGGGGTTGCATGGTCTACTTGCATATCCTTGTAAGCTATTTCTGTACCACAGTAAGCGCAATGTCCGTTATGCATAAGATATACAGATGTCCTTACGCTTTTAGGTATTGGTTTTCTCTTATTCATTGTTACCTCTCAATTCTTTCAGCTTTGCTTCTGCTTCTGATTTTGTGAGGAATAATGTTTTGCCAATTTCGTTTATGTCTGACAACTCAAATGTACACTTATCTATTGTACATGGCATTTCATATGGAATCCCTAAGATGTAATAAACATCATCTCCGATTTTACAAGGCAATTTCAAAAGTCTTCCCTGTCCTTCTAACCGATTGTATTCATCCCATTTGTCAACATCTTCATCAGTAAGAAGCCGTGACTTTGATGTATTATTTGGTATATCAATGCACGGATGCTTCTCCAGTATTTCTACCACTCTCGACAACAAACCATCGCAATCCCCATATACCTTGTTAAGTCGATTTTCTAATTCTTCATACTCTCCAAGTTTCTTACAGACCGCATAATCGAAATCGCATTCATAGCATTTTTCAGGAATTTCAAGTCCACCGCATCTTTCAAGGCACTTTGGGTAGTGGTAATTTCCATCGCCATTTTTCTTTGTTAATCTCTCCATATTGTCACTCTCCAAACAATTTGTTTATTTCTTCATCGCTCATAATCGGCACGTTCTGTTTTTGACGTTCCGCAAGCAATTCTAACTGCATATCGGTTACGGATTTAGACTTTGCATCTTCGGATATATGTCTGCTGCCATAATCATTTTTAAGCGCATATACATCCGACCAGCAATGATCTACCGACTGATTCAAAATCTTAATCGCTAATTTGGTATCTCCGCCGGACAATCTTTCAATCTTATTTTTCATACGCGTAAGTGCCTGTTTCGTAGCAATCGGCTTTTTGATCTTCTTGCGCATATCCAAAAATTCAGCGAATGCAGAATTAAGATTGGGATCATCATAATGTGTCGTTTTCGCCCCTATATTATTCTTATATTCTTTACTTCTTATATTCTTTACTTCTTTTATAATAGGAAGGTTCGTTATCTGTTCGTTATCTGATTGCATTTTGATTGCATCAGTGCTTGTGGTTTCATCGCATTTTTGCTTGTTATCTGATTGATACAAATTGTAGTTTTTTATAGTAAATACGCTATATTTACTATGTGCTTTGCTTGTGATTTCGCCTGTGCTTTTAAGGTGCTTTAGCGCGTTACGAATTTCATTGTCAGTCAAGCCTGTTTCAGATGCCAATTTCGATATCGAAGATGGGAAAGAACCCCGTTCAATCAGTTCGCCTTTGTAGTACCCATCCTTCCAATATGCAGACACAAGCATGAAGAAAAACAATCTAAATGTGTTGAAATCATCCCACCATTCCCATTCAAGAATCTTTCGGTCTATCTTTACAAAGTTTCCCATAAGCAAATCACTCCCTAAAAATCCGTATGTTGTTTTTCAATGCATAAATATTCTCTTCACACGCTCCGACGCTATCTTCCCATCCATCCAGCATGAAAATTGCATCACACATAGATAACATGCATATAGACATCTTCATATACTCTTCATGCGTCGTGTCGACCGGCATATTGAAATTTACTTTTGCCGGGTTGATAACGCTGTATTCTCCATTTAAGCGTTTCTCAGCTTCTTCAAATCGTTCCATATAGTCCGTAGTTCCTGTGATCGGACCGCTGATATAAACCCTAATTTTCTTAACCATTGTCTTTCAACTCCTTTGCAATTTTGAGAAGATCGTCACGTGTAAGGTTCTTGCATTCTCCGGCATAATATCCACAATGTTTATCTACAGCTTTGATAAAATCATCAATCGCCTTATCATATCCATACTTGCACACTTCTTCGTAAGTCGCCATTGCCATTCTATGCACCGCCTTCCCACGCTTTAAGCATCGTTTTCTTGCTATCTAGTGAAGTCTCGGTATAATAGCATCCAAGCTCCCGGTAATACTGATTCTCCGGCGTATAAATAGTGACCTGTGACATATAATCACGTATCATAGCCATAGCCTTGTCTTTCCGCTTCTTGTCAAGAAAGATAATCGGTCGTATTCCGTGCTTCTTCTTGTATAACTTTTTCCACTTCCTATGATTCATCATTTCAATCTCACATCCTTTTCGTTTATGCGGATTGAATACTCCAACCCGCACTCTTCCTTTAATATTGATATCTGATCGTTCCAATCGGTATAGTTTTCTCCAATGCATTCCGCCTTGAAATTAAACCGCTTCTTAAACCGGTTTAAACGTTCTCTACCGAATCCAAATTCATCATGCAGTGTTACAGATACAAGAATCAGAATCGTGTCAAGCATCATGCTCTTTGCGTTATCCGTGAACTCCTGCAATGCCTTATCATCAATCCGTACAGGTATGTTATATGCTCCACGCTTTCTTAAATCGGATTCTAAGGCATCTAAACCATGTTCTCTTGCGTATCTAAGTGCATAAGACATTCCCTCACGTCTCGCTTGCTCTTCTTTGCTTTTGCTCATTTTCAATCACACTCCTAATTTTCTTTGTGACGATTTCTCAAATATCGTGCGTATTGTTCCTTATGCATATCTTTCAGAGAATTATGTACAAATTTCTGCTTTCGAATACTCTCTTTGAGCTTCTCATTTGCTTCTGTATATGCCTTATACCTGTCGCATATTCCATGACAGCCGATATGCCTATCAGAACAATCCATACACGGTGCTAGTGATTTTACCATTTAATCACTCCTGCTCAATGTTCAAATTCCTAAACATAGCGCACATAACATCTACAACGATGCTATTGCCAAATTGCTTATATAATTGCGTATTGCTATTTACTGCTGCCATTTTGTCAATATCTTCATCAGATACACCCATAAGCCGTCCACACTCTCTCGGTGTCAGCTTTCTGATACGATATTGAGGTTTTTCAAGCAATAAATTATCTTTCTGCACACTTGTTAAGCAATTACTTGTGCCTTGCATATTTACCTCTAATCTCTGTTCTGTCGGACTTCCTGCGGTTCTGTCTGACGTATTATCAGGATTTCTGCCACGCATAGCGACTATGCACATATTGTCTTTGTGCGCTCCAATTCCCTTATAATATCTTGCTGTTACTGTGCTTGCGGTAGGGGTATCAATGTCACATATTTTGGCGTTGTCTAAGCTATCCAAATGTCCTTCCGGCATTTTATTCAATTTGCACGGAATTTGTTCTTCAAGAATTTTCGGTTCTTGATTACCACCTTGCATTGTACTCAATGTTGGACTGCACCCCCCCCCACACATCATAAATTCTGTTTGTCCTCTCAAATTTTTCTTCAAGAGAACCTATAACTTTAACTTCTTGCATTCAACCACTCCTGTATTTAATGATGCATATTTTCCTATTGCATTTCCATCTTTTGAAATATGAGACAAAATGCAATTAGCAATAATCTTTTCTTTTGGATTGTTAATTGACAAATCAACCGCTTTCAACAACACAGTTTCCGTCCTGCCGCAAGTTTGAGATTCCTGCGTCATATCTTGCTTTGATGCAGTTTGCAACTTCTCTTCTCTGTGGTTCGTTGATTGTTCCGCCGACACAAGTATGCTCTGCTCTGCTCTGCTCTGCTCTGCTCTGCTCTTAGGGATTGTATTTGGTAATGTGCCATTGTCAATAAGCTGTTTTATCAGCTTGTCAGCCTTTTCGTTATTGATGTAATACTTTTCTTCTACATTATCTTCCAGATAGTCCTTCAACTTCTTTTTGAGCGGCATAGGCTGTGGAAAATGATAATTGTATTCTCCTAAAAACGAAAACATAAAACATCTTTCGCGATTTTGTGCTACACCATAATTTTTAGCGTTCAAGTCTTGCCAATAATTCGTATAACCTAAACTTTCAAGAAAATCTAACCACTTTCTGAAATCCGGCATATTATCCTGACTATGTACTTGTGGCACATTCTCCATAAACAAAATCTGTGGCAATTCTCCGTTACTATCTCTGATTTCTGTTAGTATTCTCTCAACTTCCCACAATAGCCCAGATCGTGTGCCACTGCCTTTAGACATCCCGGCTTGTTTTCCGGCGACAGACAGGTCCGTGCATGGGAACGAGTAAGTAAGTAAGTAAGTGAATGCTGCAGTGTCACAAATATTCAAATCTTCTGCGTGAACCTTGGTTATATCCATTGTAGGGAATTCTGTGCCGTGTACTGCGTTATAGCTTGCAATAGCGTATTTATCAAACTCCACAACCCTGTAATGTTCAAAATTAGCACCTATTCTCTTTAATGCCATTGCCTGGCTTCCGTAGCCGGCGAATAACTCTATCAATCGAATAGGTTTTGTTATTCTGATCGGTTCTCTTGTGAAGTCAAATATAGACATCTGATTATCACAAGAATAATTTTCAAAATCCATAAAATCCGCCAAAAGGAAACCTCGGTTTTATGTGCGCACAACCTATTCCTTTCTTTGATTTTTAGTCTACAGTTCCATACTTATCTTCGTGAAATTCTCTATCTTCTTCGTTTGAATAAGCTCTTTTACAATCTGTGCAAAATTCTAAATGCACCTCTATATCTGTGCTGTTCTCATATTTACATCCTTTGCAATCATTCATTCTGAATCACCCACTTTCAATAAATCCATAAATTTCTCATACTGCTTCTGTGACACCTTATTATGCTTTTTATCCTCTCTCAATTCGATTTTAAGGTGCTTTTCTGCGATAGAGTATAATTCCCTTGCCAAAACCTTTTTGCCTTGCTGTATGCCCTGCGTATAGCCTTTAGGAAGCTTTCTTTCTCCTATTGAACCGCTCGCTCTGTTCTCGCCTTGCCCTCCTAGACTAACGTTCCGGAGCTGATAACCCTTTTCGGCATATAACCGAATATATTTCTTTTCTACTTCGTCGAGTTGTGAAACCGGAATATTCAGAAATTCAACTCGCCATCCATAAGGGTTCTTCTCTGCATCGTACAATCCATGCGATCTAATACTTAAATCTATGTGTTGCTGATAGCCGGATAAATGGCTCGCCAATCTACTGATTATGTGTACCGCTTGCCCAATATACGCAAACTTGAATCCGTTTTCATCCTCTCGAAGCAAGAAATATATACCGCTCTTGTCATTCAACTTAGGATTCACTTTGAGAAGTCTGTCTTTGTTATTTTTCTCAATCGCATACACCTGTCTGTAATTCGTAGCCACTTATGCCTCACACTCCTTTAAGTCGCTTGCTATCTGGTCTAAATCAGATACAATCTGTGCAAAGCAATCTGTCGGATTTTCACTAACAAGGTCTTTAATCGCCTGTACAACGTCGTCCACGCCTTGATTGTACTGATTCTGTTCGTCAGTATCTGCAATATCGCTTTCTTCTCGATATCTAATAATGTAATCACAAGTGCCATCCGTATACATTCTCATGGGTTTTACATCGCAAAACTTTTTAATTTCTCTGAATGATTCAAAAGAAAAGATTCCTCTATATATAAAACTTGACGGATATACGGCTTTTGCACCTGCAATAATTCCATCTGAAATCATTTTTCACTCTCCTTTATCCCTACCGCCCACCACTTATCAACTTCTACTTAAACGGTAAATCGTTACCTGTCAATCCTGTTGGAATATCCATAAATCCAGCATCAGAAGGCATCGGCTTCGGCGCATCCTGTGTGTTGCCGCCCTGTCTACTTTCACAAAATTCGTGTTCTTCGACAACAACCTCTGTTGTATAAACCTTGTTGCCATCTTTATTTGTGTAGCTGCCTGTCTGAATACGACCTACAATCGCAATCTTTGTACCCTGCTTCAAATACTTTTCTGCAAACTCGGCGTTCTTTCCGAAAGCAATGCAGCTAATAAAATCTGCGTTCTGTTCGTTCCCGGAATTGTCTTTTCTCTGAAATCTGCGGTCAACCGCAAGATTGTATCTAGCGATTGCTAAAGGCTCTGCCGATTGTGTGTATCTGATTTCCGGGTCACGGGTCAATCGACCCATCAAAATTACTTTGTTCATGTTTAATACCTCCTAAAATGTTAAATCATCATATTCATTGCCTTTAACGATGAAATCCTCTGCATACGTCATTTCGTATGAAATGCCTGTCTCTTTGCACTTAAACTCAAAACACGCTGCACTTGCAATCCACCGGCACACATACCGATTGCCGTTCTTATCTTCGCAAATATCGTGTTCATAGATAAGCTCTCCATCGGTGTCTCTGCATCCGGTGCATCGGCAAATCGTATCTTTGTCAATGATGTGCGCCATATCCATGAGAAGCTCCTTTGCAGACCGCATACATGCTCCCTCTGATTTCTCGATAATGAATACAAAATTGTCGTTCCAATCCTGTATTACAAGGCTTCCCTCAACCCAATCATGCGTTGAATCGTCAATAGCCTTACAGAGCATCGCATCTCTCTTCATTCCCATTTCGTAATTCACATCCTCCCAACAATCCAGGCAATAATCGTTATCGCCATCGTGAACAAACTTTTCTGAATCGGTCGTTTGCTCGCCGCATCTGTCGCACTCAAACACGTAATAGTCGTTCTGTCTACCACAGTTAATGCAACCTTGCGGGCAACCAACGCAATCATTTTCTTTCCATCGGCTCATCGCTCCACCGCCTTGTCCTGAATAATCTTTCCCGGTTTGATTCGTGTCAGAAGCCCAAGCTCCAATCCGTTATGTGGTCGCCACAGATGTAAACAATTTTCAAGCATGTTGACGTACTCACTTTTTTTTGGCATGATCTGATATGCTTCCTCTTCATCATCGAAAAATGCATCTTTCAGCTCGCACATTGCATCCCAATCCGGCAATCGTCCGTTATACGGGCAGAAGCTTACGTGTTCATAGCCTCTTTCATTGTTTGAAAAAACAACGCTGCCCTTATATTTTCCAACCACGATTTCTGAGCTGTATGTATTGATGTCGATTTTCTTTACATATGGCAATGATTTCTTAATATCTTCAATCTGTTTCATTCGCAAAACTCCTATCCGTCATAATTTCAGCAAATCTCTTTGCCAGAATTTCTTTAATGTTCTTCTCGACAAAATCGCCGATAGCCTTTTCCGTCTTGCTCTTAACGAAGTCTGAAAAAGGCATATCATTTATAAGGCGGTCGTTACTCCAATTCGGAGCAGACACAAGGCGTTCGATTCTCTTGTCAATTACCTTTGCAATTTCTTCATCAAGATTCTTATAGATTACCTTCTGAACATATTCATCCATAGCAATTTTGACCTTTTCTTCAATTTCCTCGCTATTGAGAGATATATTTAAAATCATTTTTGGTTCAGATTTCTTCATTTCAATTCTCCTTTCTAAAACGAACATTCATTCGGATTCTGCAACAACCATTCTTTTCCTGCCTTTGCAACGTCCACATTTGCCTGTAGAACAGCATCTTTCATACGCTTAATGAACGCTTCCGGCTCTGCGTTATTCTTAGATAAATGGCACATAATCACATTTTGCAAATCCTTTGAATTGTTTGATTTCACAAAATCACAAGCTGTGTCAATGCTCATATGCCCCCGGTATACGTGATTCACTTTTGCGGAATCTTCATTGTCAATTAAATCCTTGTCATAGTTCACGCCTAATAGAATATGATTTATGCCTTTGAATTTCCACTTAATCAATTCTGTGTCGGTCGCATAAATCATTCTTCCCATTTCATTGTGCGAAATCAAAAATCCGTAGCACGAACATTCGCTGCCATCTGCGTTCGTGTGCGTCCATTTTCCATCTAATGTTGTTAAATCGAACGATTGCACTCTGAAACTTCCATAATTTACAACTCCGATATTGAGATCAAAGCTTGGATAGAAAACATCAATTCCCATGCTTCTAAGTTTTTCCACGGATAACGAATGGTCTTTATGCCGATGTGTGCAGACCGCGCCTTGAATACCCATAATATTCCAATTCAAAGCCTCTTTAATCGCCTTAACAGGCACTCCACAATCAATGATAAGTGTTTCTCCTATGTCTGACGTAAGCAAATGGCAATTGCCGGAACTTCCGCTTGAAATCGTTGTAAGAATCATATGCAACCTCCGCAACATCCATACTCCACATTGCAGTTAAATACTTCGTCGATTTCGTCTGCGTAGCATCTGATTTCTTCCGGAAGATCTCTTGCATCGATAATCCATTCGTTTGCCTCTGTATGATCGCCCCATTCATCGTCAAACCATGTTCTTCCACCACTCGTCCAAAACGATGTATTACTTTCTCCACAGCCAAATACCCATGGGCTTCCGTCGATTTCAAGAGTTAAAATTCCACTACAAAGGTTTGGATATTTGCCTGTGTACGAAATAAACTTCACATGTTTATCTTTGTTTACAACCATTATTCCACCTCATCATCTTTCGGGAACTGAAAATATGTAATATCAATCATAAATTTTTTGATTGCCGAATTTGCATCTCCAACCATAGTCTCGGCTCTGAACTGAATATCATCCTTGCATAAGTCGATATTAGAATAACGCTCTCTCAACATTTCCATAGCCTTTAAAGCCTTTTCTCTAGTGGAATACTCTCCTAAAACTCCAAGAGCATCATCCCCGGATATTTTTATTTTTATAATGTTTCTTCCTGCAGCTTCACAAAAAAAGACCGTGCCATTTTCGTATGGAAAATCGTTTTTTCTATTCTGCGAAATTACTCTCATCCTTATTCTCCCTTCATAAACTCCGGCTCTGCCGATTCTTCACTCAAAATTTCTGAATCTACAACATCCTCGTCGAAGTCGACAGAGTTTGCGTTGTTTGCAACCTCGTTCTCCGCTAACTTCTGTGGGTCCGTCTCAATCTCCATGCCGGACATAAATAATGTCTGCTGTGTAGGATTCTCAAAATCAATCTCGATTGACTTACAAAGTCGATGTAATACTGTCTTTTTATACATTTCCCCGGTAAAATTCTTCCACGCCGGAGAATTGCTTGCCTTGCTTGATTTTCTTGTATTCTCCAAGTCCGCAAGGCTCATTGTGTCGTACTGCATACCACCATCCACATATAAGCACACCGCAAACGCACCGATAATCTTTCCATCATTAAACGCCTTTGGCTTAAAAACGAATGTCTGATTTCCGCCCTCGATACTCTCTTCAAAAAGATCTCCTTCATGTACCAACTTTGCGTAAATATCTTTTACTGGGCGAATTGCGTATTTCTTTGCCAACTTCTTTGCCCCGCGATAATCTGTCTGATAATTAAGTTGATTGCCATACGGAACCAAATAGCACTCTTTCGAGTAGAAATCCAATCCCAAATATGCCCCCTTCATCAATCCACCAATAATCTGCGCCTGTCCGTACTTCGCAATGTTTGGGTTGTCATTAAGAAGCGCAAGTGCGTTCTGGACAAATCTTTCCTTGTTGAAATCCTTTGGCAATGCATCCTGTACGTTTGTAAGTTCGTTTCTAAGGCTATCCGAAAATGTCAACTCTTTCTTCGGTTCTGCCTTTGCAATCTGTGTATTCTCTGCCATATTATTTGCCCTCCTAATCTTCCTTAACTTCCATTACGCACATATGCCTGCCATTTACCAAATAGCTTAAATAATCTTTCACATCATTAAAATCCTTTAATGGCTTAAATGAGATAGGGTATTTAATTCCATCCATATTCACACGTCCATTTACAAATTCGTAAATATGACCGACTTTGAATGTACAAGAATCTCCATCAACGATAAAAATCTTTCCGTTGTAATACTGCTCCTGTTCTGCAAGCTCGATCATTTCATCATTGCACCAATATCCATGATTCTTCACGCAATGTCCAAAGCAATTATGGAATTTAGGTGATTCTTCATCGAACTCAACCGCGTAGTCAAGGTCATCCTGATCGCTCTTTTCAATGTACTCAATAGTTCCTGTTCTTCCACAAAAATTCCGTCCAAGCTCCATAGGATTCAAAAGCTTTACTCTGTCTCCAACCTTAAATTTACTCATACTCTCATTCCTCCATATCCTTAATAATCAGCTCCTTGTCGTCCGTTCTGCGAATAACAATCAACTGTGTGTCAATTTGCGGGATTCTCCATGCATCCAGGGATTCCGTATCATCAATGATGATTGGCATTTCCACATCATTCTTACGCTGGAATGCACGGCAAATATCAATCTCTGTAAGTAGCTTTGCACCGTGGTTCATATTCCGGTTATATGGTTCTCCCTTATATATGAACTCACAACACTCTTCTGTATCTCCGTTGATAAGCTGTCTAAATAACCGCACTTGGCAAAACTCCAAATACTGATTGACACTTTCTGAAAGAATCTCGTTTTTCTTTCGGTCGAGTTTCTTCAATAGATCAAGAATTGATTCCTGATCTGCAATCTTCTGTTGTGTGTCTCTCTGCTGTTCACGAAGCTGTGATATTTGATTATCAATGTAATCGTTGACCGATGCCTTACCGATTTTTTCCGTTACATCCAACAGATCATGTTGCAGTTTTTTAAGTTTCTCTTTCAAAGAATCAACCAAATTTGAGCCAATTGCTTCCTTATTATAAAGGGATTCTTTTTCGTCCAATTTCGACTTAACTTTCTTGTATTCGGAAGTGTTAGTGATATCAACGCAAACAGGCATGCCGTCAATTCTGTTATTCAGAGAATCATATTCTGCCTGTAATTCAGACACCTTCTTTCCCTGTTCCTGTATCTGCTTTTCTGTCTGTTCAATCTCTGCCTTGCAGCGGTCAAGCTCCGATTTCTCGAAGTTTCCACTTGCAACAATGTTGTCAAGTCTCTGTTTCTTCGTTTTTTCGTAGCGTTCCCGGATTTCATCTGCGTTCTCTAACTCTCTGTGGCATGTAGGACAGATCGTGTCATTCTCTCCGATTGTCTCTGTGTTGGTTCTCTTCCACTCTTCGGCATATTGCTCACGAAGGGAAACATGGCGCTTAAATCCTGCTTCAAGGCTATCTTTCTTGCGTAACAAATCATTCTGAATATTCTTCTGTGCAATCAGTTCCTTATTTGCATCAAAAGACCTCTGTGTAAGCTCCGCTCTCGTCTTGTCAAGGTTCTCATTTGCCTTGTTCTGCAAGCCGGACAGTTCAAATTTAAGGTTCAAAATCTCCTGCCCTAAAGCATCATGCTCCGCCGATGCATCTTTGATTTTGGCGTTTACATCCTCAATCTTGGATTCGATGTCGGACTTCATCGACTTCAACTGTGGCACATCAATATCCGTCTTTTTTTGCTTCATCAGTTCGTCGATACGTGGTGCATATTCATCTGCAATCTGTCGAAGTCCTTTAGACGATGATTTTCCACGTGAACCATTCAAAGTGCGATTGCAACGCTCTTTCAGTTCCTTAATCGTCCCATCTTCAAGCATCGGAACGATAGGCGCGAACTGTTCATCTTCCTGTGCGATATCTAATGTCGTTTTATCTCCGAAGGTCTTTCCCAAAACTGCTCTCTGATCTGCTGGCGACTTTTTCAATAGCGATTGAGCATTTAAGCAATACTGCAATCTATCAGCGTCAAGAAACCCATCTTCAAGGAACTCTGCGTAGTCCTTAACCTCTTTCGGAACGTCATTGATGTATGAATCCGTGATATTTCCAATGAAATCTCCGTTCTTGTTGATGCTCTCCCGGAATACCTTTTTCAGTTCCTTTTCTGTCCCATCCACGTCAAACGTAACTGCACACGTTGTCTCGATTCCTGAATAATCATTCCCGGATTCGTCATGCGGTCGGATTCCTGTGATCTCCTTGCAATTATCATCCCGGCAATTAAGAACATACTGTACCGCACGTTTGATTGTTGTCTTGCCGGATTCATTTACGCCGCAAATTTCTGTTCTGTCGGAAATGTCTGCATCAATAGTATTCGCACCGAAGAATTTACCGAAATTCTGCAAAAAAATATGCTTAATTCTTATCTTTTTCATGTTGAATCTCCTTTCTCATAATTTCGTCAATTGTGCTAAACGTTAAATCGCTTGAAGCCTTATAAAACCGATCTCTGAATTTTTCATCTGTAATCGACCGGCCAAGAATCATTGAACCGATCAATCGTGTTGTAGTCTCGACATCTGCACCGCCTCTTACGGCTCCGGCATATAACTTGAACATTGGAAAATCCTTAAATTCTCCTGCCAAGGTGTCAACGGATGCGTCCTTCGTGTTCTCGACGTACTCTGCCAATCCTTCCTCGAAAGAAACATCCTCATTCAGTTCATCTTCTAAGTGCAGTTTGCTCAAATCGAACATATTCTTTACTTCTCCCATTTCTCTTATTTCTCCCTTCTATTTTTCTATAAATTCTCATTGCTTTGCTGATCTTGCCATAGTTCCAATATCCGTATATCGTAAGCACCATGCCAATAATTAAGATAATTTTCGGAATCGTCTGAAAATCATCCGTAATCGAATATGTGCCTGTGATTGCCATAATGCTTCCGGCTACAACATATGGATTGAATCTGCTCATTTTCTCGCCCTCCGAATATAGTTATCAACGGTTACTCTTCTTCCTGTGTCCTTGTGAACCAAGAACAAATGGAACTCCGTTTCTCTTCTTACCATCCATTCATCTACGTTATAGCCTTGCGAATGAACGATTTCTTTTTGCGTCCTAGTGAGCTTCTTTGGCTGCTTCATTACTCGCTCACCTCCACAATCTCCCCATTCACCATAGTGTAGAATGTGTTTTCCTTAATCTTCTCTCCGTCAACACGAACTATTTTTGCGCCTTTAAGCGACCATCTATCCTGCGTCCAGTAATTACACTCGTCGCCTTCCCAATCAGCCAATACAAGATAAGATCCTAAGACACCTTTTGCCTTTCCGTGATACCCCCACGCCACGGCGATGCTGTCTTTATCTTCTGCTGACGATGCGCCTTTGTATCCGGTTGCTGACGATGCGCCACAGTTTCCGGTTGCTGACGATGCGCCGTAGTCTCCGGTTGCTGACGATGCGCCTTTGTATCCGGTTGCTGACGATGCGCCGTAGTCTCCGGTTGCTGACGATGCGCC
>ERZ1034992.169-NODE-169-length-41911-cov-21.736406_pt1 | contig 41911 bp, 42 predicted proteins | sample MGYA00520695_ERZ1034992 | MGnify/ENA primary metagenome ERZ1034992 (study PRJEB33766, sample SAMN09781778) | gut metagenome | biome: gut microbiome | host: Homo sapiens | place: Madagascar | study: EMG produced TPA metagenomics assembly of the PRJNA485056 data...
TCTTAATATTGTACATATTTATCCTCCTTATAATTTTCAAATTAATAAACTATATAACAAACCAAAGGAATAAAAGGGACACGGCGCGTAGCCATGCCCCTATAGGAAAAAATATAGCTAATTATTCCTTGGTTTTATTATTTTCGGCAATTTTATCCAAATTATCCAAAGCTGTGTCTACAACTTCTTCTTTGATTTGGCGCATCAACGGATCGTTGTATTGCATAATTGTCGTAAGATTTTTGATGGTTTCAGGATCAAGATCTTCTTTGAGTTTCTTGACCTCTACAACTAATTTTTGAATTTCTCGTGTATCCATATTTTTCATGGTGTCCACCAACTCAAGTAAGTTGCCATAAGACAGTGTGCGTTCCATCATACGCACAAGTCTATCGTAGTCGATATGGCAGAATTCTAACATATAATCTGCCATACCCGACTGATAAATCGCATCATATGTTTCATAAATTTTATATGATGCGGGTATATTTACATCTATGTTTGTGTAAGCCAAAAGGCCATCAAACAAACAAGCGAGTTCTAAACCCGCAGTAAAAACGGATGCAGGCAAATCAATAGATTTGTCGCTATCTAACACCATTTTATACAAAGCAATTACCTTCTCATCCATCGGCATATAAGCTTTCACGACAAGCTTGCTTTGCATATCGGTATATGCCTTTAAGCATTCTTCATTTTCAGGAAATTTAATAAAGTCCGTACAAACTTTAATAAAATCTAAAAACTCAATCTTTTCCATCTTTTATCTCCTTGTTCCATAAAAAGACACTTTTATTGCAAAAATTCGGGATGATTTGCAGCAATGTAGTCGTCTGTTTGAGTGAAACTAATTACAAAAGAACGAGTATCATTTAAGCGTTCATACTCACCGACATCCACAAATCTAATATTAATGTCTGAGTTAACGACATTGATTCTAACAGATGACGTATCGCTAGTATCAAACTTATATTTTACCCCATTAATTTCAATCGCTTTGGCCACTGCTCCCGTATTAGTCGCAACAATATTTATAGTCTTGGTATATGTGGGAGAAGTTACACTTACAATTGTACTAGCCAACTCATTTTCAACATCGTCCACGGTAATAGAACATTCATCGCTTCCAGTAGCCGTATTATAATTCAATGTGTATTTATGAGCGGTTAATCTTTCACCATACTCCCAACCTAAATCAAGCGGAGTATTGAATAGGTAGTTCAAATCAACATAAGCAACGGGATAAATCAAAGAATCATCTGTACCATCTTGGATTGCGCCGCTTGTTTTATCTATTTGGAGTACACCATTGTTATGAGACGACATTAATACAACATAATCGCTTCCGCTACCGTCCAAATTATTGAGCATCGTCTTTATGTTATCGCCAGTCAAATTTTCATCGCCCGCTCCCAAATATTCAACAATATCTTCAAGAGTCAAAGGACGGACGGTTTGATTCGCAATAATCTTTTTATCAATCGGTTGTAGCGAAGAACTAAGCGCAGTGCCACTCACCATCCAGCTACTAGTAGTATCGCCGTATAAAACCTGTTCAAAATCATGACTAACCAGAGCATGATGCAAATTTAAATTCCCTTCGCCGCCAGTTGCAGTACCATTTACTCCACCAAGCCATTCATCGATTGCAGTTTTCAAACTCGAATTTTCATAAAGGGCTCCAGAATTACCCTTGTTGAACGTACCAGTGGTATAATTGCCACCGCTCAAAGCATTTGTGAGCGGCGTCAGACGCACAACCTTTGCAATCGTGCCATCCAATTCCAGCACGCGGCAAGCGTAGTTGATTCCTCCCTCATCATTTCCGCCCCAGAAAGGCAAATTAATAATATCACCTTTTGAAGGTGCGAGTTTTGCCATGGTTTTCCAAAGCTTGAATGCGTCTCCTTCGGAGTTGATCTTTTGCGAACTATAAAGTCTGGAACTGTTTAAGAATTTAGGAATTTTTATTGTCTTTTGTTTCAAGCAAGTACCGTATTTATAATCAGTGTCCTCTGTTTGATAAGGATAATAAATACTTGTATCTCCTACGTTACCCAACAACCAGTCTCCTTCGCCAGGATATGCATTCTCGGTGCAACTAAGTGCTGACCCTGCCGTTCCTTGGACAGAGGCAGTGGGACCAGCAATGTTATTCTGCCACTCTGACGAACGACCGCCCTCAGCACTTTGATAACTACCAATTAAAAACTTACCGTCATAATTAGTGTTGTTAGGAAGATTTCTTACATATCTCATATGATCTACCGCTTTCATATTAGGAATTAACTCACTCATTCCACCCACAGTCGGCGATTGCTCAAAATAATAAGTATATCCCAAAGTATTAAGACCAGCATAATTAGCATCGCCATCAAATGCAATGGTAAATCCATCACCATCACTATTTCCGCCACCACGCAACGAATAAAGAGCATTTTCCCACGTATCCCATGTACTGTCATTAGCAAGGCTCATATTTGGTTCAAGGCGCAAGAAATAAGTACCACCATAGAAGGTTCCACCGCTCACTTCGTTCCAAGCATCGGTGGGAGTATCTCCTCCGCCTCCAGAAGTACCCCAAGCACCATAATATGTGGTGTTGATATCTGGGTCACTCGTAAATGTACCACCTGTGCCAGAGAGCATATCGTGCCCCCAAGTGCTGGGTGCGCTTGATATTGTTCCGCTCGACGGTATTCGCCACGATGTCTTATATTCTGCGGTTTGTGTTGTTGACAATTTGATACTTGTACAATTACCAAACATACCATCGTAACAATTGTTTGCTAATGTGGTGGCTGGTAATCCTGGTAGCGAAGTTAGCGACGTACAACCAAAAAACATCTGATAATAACAATAACGCGTTAATGTTGTCGCTAGCAGCGACGGCGCCGATGTTAAATTTGTGCAATTTTTGAACATCGAAAAATAGCAACCGTCAGTGGGCATACTTGTAGGCGGATTTTCATAATCAAGCAACGCCTGTATATTGCCGCTGCAACTAGCCTTTGCGCTTAACTGCCACTGTACCCCAGTGCCCTGACTATAAAATACCGTATTATTTTTGCCACGTAAATACAACTTCTTACCGACACTTTGCATCGCTTCCGTTCCAGTTAAAGTTGTCCAATTGGTAAGGTCGGTACTCCACTGTAATGTGCCATCCCATTTTTTATTTGTTGCTTGTAGGGTGAACTCGCTTGTTTCACCAGTAAAGGTTATATAATTACTTCCGCCACCAGGCGTATATACTTTATATCTATAGCTTGTGCCAGCTATAGTTACATATCCGTTAGGTGAATAAGAAGTAGTACTAATCGCCATATTGTTCCTCCTTTAAATAACTTACATTAATATTAAGAATCTTTCGTAATAACTATTATCGAAAACCTCATCACAAGTTAGCTTGCAAGCACAACTTTAAACTGCAACGAGTCGTTTCCTGAATTTACACTACTATCTTTTCGATACTTAACATAAATATAATCGCCGCCACTTACGTTGTTGTAAGTAACAGTTTGAACTGCTGTACTTGACAATCCCTTGAAACTTTTGTGTACTCCTGATGTATCTACAGTATTTGAGGCAGAAAGGGTATAATTTATGGTGCTTAATATACCAAAATCGTAATTGTTTTCGCCATTGCTTATACATTGAAGAGTATAGTTTCCAGATTTGTAAAAATCAATTCTGCATAAAGACCAACCATTATTAATCGCTTTACAATTGCTTTCGTAATAACCATTAGAGTTTAGAATAAATTGCTGAGAACTTGTTGTGCTTACTTGTTTTACATCATAATCAGGAATATTCGTCAAAGATACTTTATATGTTACGCTTATTTCTCCAGTCACTGGACTGTTTGAGTTTGGACCAGTGATAAAAAAGCTTATACTAGTCCCATCTATACTTAGTCCCGTTATATTTGAGGTAATCGGAGTGGCACTAGTAACCTCAGTGACAATACCGCTTGAATCAGTGATGGTACTACTAAGCTTCGGTGTTATATAAGTTGTAGGATTAGTGCTGTGAACAGATGAACCTGTTCTACCGAGAACACCTTTTGTCGTAGTCTTTGATTCCACAAGATACACAACCTCATAAGGACTAGACTCATTATTTCTCGCTAAAACTTTATCAACTACAGTACTTCCGACATGTAATGCTCCTATTGCTGCTCCATTTACTTGTATAGCCATAACTCCTCCTAACCAAGTGTGATACTCAAGGTAGTTCCACTTAATGTGGCAGTTTTTATTGGAATATCACTCGTTAATGCCAATGTACCTCCAGAAGAAGGAAGGTTCATTACAGATGGGCTACTACCATTAACTCTAACTATAGCAGTACTCGAATAACTTGTGATTACAGATGGCGAAGAGTAAATTCTCATACCTCCGTTATCTACTATATTTTGGGGGTAATTAGAGCCCGAAATAAATGTTTTAGCCCCAAATATAGTCTGTTCTGTATCCGTAGTGACCATATTACTAGGAGTTGGAACGTCTGACCATTTAGGCGAATTATCCGTACCTTGCGAGATAAGTACCTGGCCCAATGTGCCGAAACTATTATTGGTCCTGATTGGGCAATTAAGATCTAACTCAGTATTAAAAGCAGCGTCAGCATCGAATGTAGTGCCCGCCGTAGCAGTAAAACCCGTATCAAATACAGGGGGCTCACCCCCAAAAGTCTTTTTACCACTAATTGTCTGTGCTGTATCAGTTGTAACCACATTGTTACGATTATAACCATCTTTAAATATTTTTTCCGTATTATCCCAAACAGGTATATAACCGTCAGTCATTTCGGTTGGTTGAAGCTCGACAACCCCGTTGGCATTAACAATGCTTTCACCGCTAAGAGTAACATCCCTGACTTTATCGACGAACGGCAAAGCACTTACCTTTGTAGTACCATCACCAATCTTAATTCTATGGACATCGGTGTACGCTACAATTTCACCGTCTTTGGGAACGAAATTCGGCGCGGTACCAGTAGCCCATTCAGCCGTAGTACCACGTTTATTTTGTATTCTTGTTTTTAAAGTTTTTTCACTCATATATTATGAACTCCTTAATTTATCATTTCCAAAACTTGAGTCCTCGTGACGCCATCTTTCCAGACGTCTCCGTTAGTTTCAAAGTTAAATCTTGGGAAGAGGTATTCTCCCCAAGATTGATTCGTTTATATGAAACCGTCATTTTATTCAATTAAGGCGACGGTTTGCTCCTTATATTTTACCAAATATCAGCAGAAGTGCCGCAATTAATTACAGTAATTGTAACATCTTCAGAAGCATCAGCAGTAAAGATGACTTGACCGCTCGTATCTTTAAGAGCAGCATCGTGCACGGTCGGCATGGTCGGGATCGTGGGCTTATCTGTCAAATCGTTATAAGAACCACTTGTAGCAACAGTTGCCAATCCGCTAACAAGAGAAGCGGCGAGTTTGTTGCTGGACGTAATTTTATCTTGCTTACCACTAATGGTAGCTTCATAACCATTATATTTAGTTACAAGAGTACTCGTGATACCAGAATTGACGGCGTTCATTTGAGTCGGGTTTAACGCATCTTGTTTGCCACTAATTGTGTCGGCATATCCATCATAAGCTTCAACCTTATCAGCTGTAATGCCAGAATTTACAGCATTTAATTGAGTTGGCGAAAGTTTATCTTGTTTGCCAGCAATAGTAGTTGCATAACCATCGTATGTCTCAACTTTATCGGCCGTAATTCCAGAATTTACTGCTTTAAGTTGGTCTGCAGAAAGAGCATTTTGTTTCGCATTCCAAGTAGATGCACTTGCGATACGATCATCGGCAAATGTCCCGCTTGTAATCTTTGAAGCAGCGAGGTTGGGAATATCTGTAGCTTCAAGATTTTCACCTTTAGTCACAAGCCCTTTGCTGTCATAAGTAATCTTACACTTTGTTGCGCCAGTAATTGCAGTGTTTTTAGCCACATAATACTCATCGGCGGTCGCCTTTGTCAGGTGACTTCCTTCATCACCGAGTTCGATCCATGTTTTTGTTCCAGCATCATCAGAAAGAATATACTCTTTTGTTCCAACAATGATCAAATCACCGTTTTCGTAATTAGTTACGGCAGGAAGTGTGTCAACTTTGCCTTTGAATGTAATACCAGCCTTAACTGCCGTTTGAAGATTGGAAATATCAGTGGCATTTTTACTTACCGCCGCATCGTTTGTTGTCTTATAACTATCCAATGCACTCTGCGCATCGTCGCCAGCCTTTTTAGCAGCGTTAATAGCGGCTGTATTTGTAGTTTTAAAACTGTCGAATGTCGCGCTCGGAAGAGCATTGTCTGCTTTTTCACCTTGAGCGGCCGTAGCATAAGCCGTAGAAGCCGTATAAGCCGCAGAACCAAGCCCCTTAACCGCAATGTTGTCAGTAGCAGTTCCACCAACAGTGAGTTTCAATGTGCCATTTTTAGTACCGCTATCCAGTTCAACAGTTTGGTGAGATTGAAGCGCAGTATCAGCTTTACCCAAAGATGTTTGAACAGCCGAAGCAAGATCGGTCTTGGGAATGCCATCCGTGGGTTTGGTGTACTTTGCATTAGCCGTATTCTGAGCAGCTTCCGCAGCGGCTTGAGCAGTGGCAGCGTCATCAACACCTTTCTGAGCCTTAGTGAGTAATGCAGCCCAACCTTTAACAACAGCAGGATCTCCAACTACCGCTCCGTCCTTTTTGAGAACCAACGAACCATCTGTCGCGCCAGTTTCAAGCGTATACTCGGCCTGCGAAGGAAGGTCTCCTATTTTTTGATCGGTATAAGCCTTAGCATTAGTTTCTGCAGTAGAAGCGGCACCAGCAGCATCGAATGCAGAAACATTTTTGGTAGCTGCGGTTCCGAAACCAGTTAAATCAGCATCGCCATATTTATAAGCGGGTCTCGTCGATGCCTTTGCCCAATCATACACATCTGCTGCCAGACCACTTGCCCACTTAAGTTCAGAAAACTTACTTGTGCCGTCACCCACCTTAAACATAACGGGAGGCAATTGTTTATTTGCGGGATCTGCTGTAGGAATAGTGGCGATGGCAATTTCACCCGCTTTCAAAACAGGATCGTTTGTGGTCCAGTTTACCAGCGTATCATATCTTAATTGAATTCTCGTCTTTAAAATTTTTTCAGCCATATTTTCACCTTTTATAAAAAATGATTTTTATCGTTTAAAGGGACATTCTAATGTCCCCAAAATGTCCCTTTAAACCGTATTTTGTCCCTTATTATTTCAACGCAGCGGCGCCGCCGTTAAGAATAAGTTCTTGCGTTCCTTGGATAAGTTTGTCGGTAGAAACCTCTTTGATTCCGAAGTTATTACCATTCATTTCCAAGCCACCGTTTTCGATGATGCCATAAGCCATAGCAGCGGGGATTTGAACGAACGCCTTATTATTCTCGTCAAGTTCAACAGCACGCTTTGTATCGGTGCTTTCATAGCCAAGTTGAATGCCGCCAAGAGCGTCAGCCGCAGCAGCAGGAATAGCCGTAAGAGCGCCAAGGTCGGCAGCTGTAATTTCAACAGCTTCAGAACCGTTGTACTCTTTCGTGCCAACCGTAAGCATATTAGCAACTTTGTCAGCCAAAGTAGCTTCAGCAACCTTACCGCTTACCTTACTACCTTGAATCGTAGCAGCAGCAATAAGAGCGTTAACTTGAGCCGCAGTTTGCTTATCAGCAACAGCTTCGCTAATTTCTTGTGTTACGTCAGCACTCTTCGCATAATCAGCAAGATCAGCTTCTACAAGATAAGTATTCGTGTCAAGCACAACGCCGTCAGCAGTCTTTTTGATAAGACCTTGGCCAGTGAGAGCCGCGATATCTACCAATGTTTGATTCTTATCTTGTTTTCCAGCAAGTGCAGTGCCAAGACCATCAACTTTATCTTGAGCGATAACGGGCATAGTAGCAGCATCAACGCTGATTTTGCCTGTTGTCTCATCAAGTTTAATGCCACCTTCAACACCCTTAATAACGGCGTTGTCTTGAAGACCTTCCATCTTCGTAATCAACGTGTCATCAACAAGGCTCTTTCCAGTCACCTTATCAACTTTCTTACCCAACTCGGTCGTCAAGTCAGCGGTTGTCGTGTAATCCTTCAGGGCGTCAGCAATCTTGGTGTCGGCAGCAGTGCCAGCTTCCGCGATAGCTTCAGATTTAGCCGTGGAGATCAGACCTTCAACAGCCGTTGTTTTACTATAAGCCGTAAGTTTTTCATCGGTAGCAGCATTAGCGGCATCGATAGCGGCCTGTTTAGCTTCATCGACGTAGCCCTTGGTAGCGTGCGAACCTTCGTCACCGAGTTCAACCCACTTACCAGTTACATCGTTATAAACATATTCTTTATCGCCAAACAAGCAAACGTCGCCAGCCTTGAATGTTTCATGACCTTCAACGGTTGCACCTGTTTCACCAGCAGGATCGGTAGTAGATGTACCTATAAAGTGCATTGCACCAGTAAGACCTTCAAGATCAGAGTTGATCTTTGCAATGTCTTCTGTGTTCTTAGCAACTTTGGGATCGTTAAGCGTCTTGTAAGCTTCAAGAGCAGCAGCCGCATCCGTACCAGCTTTCTTAGCGTCAGCGATAGCACTAGCGTTTACGGTCTTAATAAACTCGTCATAAGTAGCCTTCGGCAGAGCAGCGTCGGCCGTAGTTTTCACGCCAGCAAGAGCCGCATCATTAGATGTTTTGTATTCATCGAGAGCACTTTGCGCATCATCGCCAGCCTTTTTAGCAGCGGCAATGGCAGTAGTGTTTTCTTCTTTAAACGTATTAAAGTCAGTCGTCTTTACAGCAGCATTAGCCGTAGTTTGAGCAGCTTCAGCTGCAGCTTGAGCCGTAGCGGCATCAGTAATGCCCTTTTGAGCGTTAGCTTCAGTCGTAGCAAGAGCCGTTTTTGTCGCATAAGTATCAACGATTACGTTGCCTTCTGCATCAGCCGTAGCCTTGCCAACAACTTGTGTACCACTAATGATGTTAGCAACCTGCGTTTGCAACACTTCAACGTCGTGAGCAACGTCTCCGCTTGCACTCGAAGAAGCAAGCTTCGAAATCAACGCACCTTCGCCCACGGTCTTAATCAAGTAAGCGGCAATTTCAGTTTCACCAAGAACGCTTACGATTTGACCAGGATAAGCAAGAGGATTGCTTTGAGCATAAGTAGTAAGGTTTTCAAAGGAGTCAAATACGGAGTTAGCATCAATAGGTAGCGGGTTAGTACGCGCTATAGCAACCGCAACGTCCCATTTAGCAGCACCTTGTAAACTAGCAAAAAATTCATCACGTGTCATAATATTCTCCTACCTCCTTATTTCGTCACCGTAATGTTCCACTTAGAGCTGCCACCTTCAGCAACAGCGTTAGAAACATAAAAGAGGTCATATTCTATAGCAGCATATTTGTTTGCACCTTCAACGCTGACAGCTCCTGTCTTCACGGTCAAAGGAGCACCATTTACCGCGTTAGCAATAGAAATGCTCTTAACTTTTCCCTTGGGAGCAGCGAAGAACATTTGTTGCATTTGATTGGTATCCATTGTTGCGGGGAACGACGTCTTAACACCGAACGCTCTAAGTTGATCAGACGTAATGGCGGTAGCATCACCAAGAGCTTGCGTACCATTATAATATCCATAGAACCAACCACGATAACCAGTCAAAGTACCCTTGCTCGGGCTGTAGCTCTTAGCAGCAATCTTACCAGAAGCATAATCATTACCAAGGTTTGTCTTGGGAATAGCACCTTCGCTTGAATCGCAAGCACCAGTAATTGTCAGGTTGGTAGCATCGGTAACTTGAACGCTTGTGAATGTTCCAGTTTGTCCACTCTTTTCTTCGCCGTTAAACGTAGCCGTAAAGTTGCTAAATGTAACGCCAGTTTCGGGACCATAACTATATTTACCAGCATTGGTGTTGAACGCATATGCGATAGCAACGTTGGTACCAACTTCTTTAGCACCGATGTTGTTCGAAGCCAACGTAGCACTGGGTTGAGTAATCGTAGGATTCTTTTCTTCAGCGCACAGCATATCGAATACTTGTTTCACGTTTTTACCAGTAGTAGCAAGGGTTTTAGAACCGCTCGACGGAATCGTTTGAACACCAATAGCCGCAGTAATCGTCAAATCCTTTTGGAAATAAACGTTTTCAGCGTCATAATTGCCATCCATTGCCGCCCAGCCTTCGCCAGTGTGTACATATGCGGTATATTGGAATTTGCCATCGGCAAGTTTTTCTCTAACAATACCGATATCGCCTTGTTGAGCTTCGCCAGCAACAGCCTCAAGAGCTGCTTCTTTGTTTGCACCAAGATCAACTTCTGTTTGGTAAGTAACAGCTGTATGCAGCCCAGAGAGCAAAGTTTTTACTTCTGCAATCGTATCTTCATAAGACTTGAACTGCTTCGTAAGTTCGCTCCACTTTTTAACACCGTCACCCACTTTGAAAATCAGCAGATCCATATCGAAGCCGATTTCACCCTTCATAAGAACAGGGTCTTGAGCAGTCCAGTTGGCCGTTGAATCGTTACGTAAAACTATTCTTGTTTTAAGTTCTTTAGCCATAAATCTTCTCCTATGTCTCAAATTTCTTTATTGGCGTCGCCGCCATTTATAAGTTTAATTTCTTTGTAATCTCTTCCAACGCATTCATACTTGAGATTATCTTCATCCCAACGATATGTTGCATTTTCATCAATCACAAAGTAAATTCCGTTTACTTCCCCTTTCGAGGGCAGTGCAGAAAGAGTTGCAACTTGAACAGCTCCTCCAACACCAACAACTATTTCATCGATACGCTTATTGAGCTTTTCGATTTGTTGTATATCTGCAAGTTTTTGCCAAGAACTCTCGGCGTCAAATTTTGCAACATCTAATAAAATGTACAAACCATTATTATCAACGGTATCCTTCGTTACACAAACCAAAAGACCGTTAAATAAATAACTGCTACCATCACCAACATCCCAGGTTGCCTGTGCGATTAAATCGCTCTTTAAATCGACAACGGTACGGGCATCAAGGGGAGCAGAGTACGTCGGTTCATAGTTTGCAGAAAAGTCAAAAATTCCTCTAAGTCTACTCATCGCATCTCCTCCTAAGGAAGAACCGTAAATATCTTCAACTTACGCGCACCCATCGTGGGCAAGTTGTTCGTGTACATTTTGTATTCAACTTCTACCCCATTAATTGTCTTGGTCGTAGTTGTAACACTAAATGATGTAAGAGATTTTTCGGGACTTCCCTGAATCCAAGCCCAAGTTTTCATTACTTCGTTATATTGTTGAATGCCTTTAATTTCGGGCATCAAAGAACTTACACCAAAACACTGCTTTCCATCAGCGCTCGCCTTTTCGGCACCAACACTTATTTGGAACTCATCGGTATTGGTAACGGTATCGATAGGCATTTCAGCGCAATTACCTGCTTGTGTTTGTTCACTTGTTTCTGTTACAAAAATCGGATACGTGCCATTGATTTTAATAATACGTTCTATTGTACCAGCAGGCAGAGGAGAATCAAAATTGCCTCCAGTGCTATTCTTGGGTTGTTCACCCTCGGCGTATTTAACACCAATAACAACAGTATTGTCGCCCGCAACCACTTTGTCAATGGTGACGTCGAAGCTGTAATTAAGAGCGCTCGATGCAATTTCATTACCATTGATTACATACGCAGTCGGCAAACCCGCTCTAAATCCAGAAGTTCCATATGCGGGGTTTATAATACCACGATTAAACATCGCCGTTCCAGTAATATCCGCAGCTCCACCAATTATAGCGTTTACGTGATCTGTCGTGACACTTAAAGACGGTGCGGTAAACGTGGGATTTGCAATGCCGTAGAGCATCATCGAAAGAATTTGCTCATATGTGAGCCCGTTCAGTTCGGTTCCAGCAGCAATTCCACCCACTGCATACGTAGTTCCGCCTTCAACGGGAAAAACAGGCATAAATTTATCGGGAATTGTGCCATTCGGACCACTAGTCAGACGAGCAGCAAGTCCACGTGCAATCATATCAGTTGCCATAAACTACACCCCCATCGTCACTTTTCCAAAAGCACTAATCTCTCCACCAGATACTTCGAGCAAAACTACCTTGATTTTACCCATACCTTCAATACCGTATGTGTAAATTCCCTTTTCGGTAATCGTGTCCAAAAGATTATATGCTGTGTTCAATCCAGACAAAACATGATATTCGTCCGATGCCATATCTGAACAACCAAGTACCTGCAGTTTAACTGCGCTTGCAGTGCCTTCAACTTGCAACGTGAGAACTTCGCCACGCGTGTTGTGAGTAATCGGGCTCTCCATTGCAACACTTACTTCATTTAAAAAATAAAAATTATTATGTGTTATCATATCCTAATCCTCGTTTTAAAAAAACATTATTTCTTTTCTTCAACAACAACTTTCTTTTTGTCCGTCTTTTTCTTTGGCTCGACTGGCTGTACAGTAATCTTCTCAAAGCTACCCTTTACTTCTTTAAGCGCTTCTTCAATCAAATCTTTCAGATTGTCTTTACCAGTAATAAGTAATAATGCTTTCAAGAACCAAGGCGCATGTTGTCTAAAATACTCTTCGACCATTGCCAATTTCTCTTCACCCTTCTTATTACCAACAATCTCTTGTTCTGCCAACGCAATTGCGCCTTTCAGGTATGTTTTTAATACCTCGATTCTTTCTTCTTTGCTTAATTTAAAGAATTTTATCAGATAATAAATAATAAATGCAAGTAAACCCGCACCCACTAATCCGATAATAATCCACATAATTACATCGTTCATAAAATTCCTCCTTGTTTTACCGCTCTTGTTTGTAACCAACTCAACAAATTTGTGTCGGTCACAGGTTCATCAAACACTATCGTGCGATATCAGCTGACCATCCAAGCACCTATGTTTCACCACTACTCGCTACACACTCTCTACAAGATACAAATTCCCGTTAGTGTAATTACTATCTGTGGGGCCTGTAAACTTATAGTACTTGCCAACGTTCGCCTCAACCAACAATGCGTTCATAGCCGCCGCTGTCGCAACTTCTTCAACTCCGCCACTCGTTGGAACGTTAGTCGTAATTGTAACTTTGCTCATACCGTCCTTACCAGTTGTCGGTGCAACTTCGGTCGTGCCATTTTCGGCGATTGTCACAGTCTTTTGTTCCAAGTTAGGCTCGACATTTACGTCTACATTCGCATAATTTTTAACATCTTTAATTCCATTATCGGTGATGTCTAACGTTCCAGACGGCACTATGCCAGGCACCTCAGCTTTAACGGTATTTTTTTTAGTAGCAGAATATCCGTTAGACGGAATTAATTCTGTATCACCATTTTCTGTTATAGTTTGTCCGACCGTATTATCTTCTATGAAAGATTCAGATAAGAACAAATCTCTGCCAGACGCGTCTGCATCTTGAACACTTATCTGTTTAACGCCATTGTAGGTGTCGCCATCAATGATTATATTCTTTAAATTAGCCATTATCTATCACCGCCTTCCAATGGATTATTGGCCGTATAAGTACCATCCGTATTAAGATTGGAAAAGAAATTACTCAACTCATCTTCTTCCGTATTATCATTATAAATCGACAACATTTTAGGATCGCTCCATTTCATTATCTGAACAACTACCGAATCGGGCCATCCACGTTTTTTGAGTTCTGTCGTAAATGCGTGCCTCAAGGCATGTGCGTATAAGTCTTCTATACCAATTTTTTCTCCAACTCTCTTACTCCATCCACTAAACGTCGATGCGGTTGCAGGCCTCCACTCACCTTCACTGCCCTTAATCACAAACAAATATTCAGAATTGACACCAAGTTTTTCGCGTTCATTTAGCCACAAATCTAAATATTTATCAAAAGTATCTCTAAATATATATCTCGGAATTTGTTTACCTTTAACACCGCGTCCTTTCGTCCTAATTTTCGGCGTCATATAAGCAAGATTATTAAATACAACTTTCTTATCAGTAGTAAAATACTCCACTTTCATTTGTGCCGCTTCAGACTTTCTCATCCCTGACGAAAACAACAAGGATAACCAACAAGCTAATTGAATTTCTCCTAATTCCACAAGCTTTTCAACACCAGCCATTATATCTGTTTCATCGATAATGGTTTTCTCTCTTACGGGTTCGATGTTAATTGGTTCAAGCACTTTGACTATATTTCTAAACGTCGGATAATCTTCATCTAAAATACGCTCAATAAAGTTACTCAAACTACTTAAAACCGCCCTCATCGAAGACAGCCTGTTCGGGCTCCAACCATATTTCAATCTTCCATCACCAAAGAAATTCATAAATTCTCTTTTCTTCATATCAACAAAGAATTTATTGTTATTCCTACGTAAATTCCAAACAAAAAAGACTTTTAACCAAGCCTCATATTGTTTAACAGTTTGCGGACTCTTGTCGGAAGCAACAAGATAATTTACAAATTCTTCCAATAATTGTATGTTCTGAGGTTTGACCCTGGCCCAATCTTCGGGCGTAACAAGGTCAGCGTTATACACGGTCGATCGTGCCATTGCCATTTCCTCCTTTTAACTATATCATTAACGCCTGCAGGCGTTCAATTTCTTTTTGATGGGCATCTATTGCATGTTGCGCTTTTAGAGATTTAATTTCTCTCTTTATCTCCTTCTGTTTCTCTTTGATATCATTATTCCATTTACGATTCATCAAAGCATACACAACACCCATCGCATCCGAAATGTTTTCGCTCATCCCATCAAAATTACAGTCATACAACTCGATTAGTCTCGCTTGTATATCTTGTTTTGTGGGTTTTGGCGTCTCTTCGGTTTTAAATATTGATTTCACCGATACACTATATACTCCCGTTTTATCATATCGATAAAGACCGTCGTGTAAACACACACACAGTTCTAAAATACCGTGTGTCTTTGCCAATGCTTGCAAAGTGCTAATAGTAGAATGAGGACCAGCTTGCGCAGGCATAGCTTCTTGCACCACCATTCCGCCATTGCCATATTTAGCAGTAATTCTTTCGAAGTAATTCGACAATCCATCACACAAAATCAGCATAGGAATATCTGTTTCGTGCGGTACTTGTACTTCTTCTAAATCGGTGAAAGTATCCGTAGCGGGATGATAAACGCATACACCTGTACGGTATAATGCTAAATCTACCCCAATTATATACGGTATTTCCTTTATATTCTTTTGGTATTTTAGTAATTCTTGCATACTATCCAACCCCTTATTATTATTAATTATTCCTTAATCGAATAACTGTCCATTCTGTATACGGTATCGCTTACAGTACATGCGTCATTAATTTTAATCGTGAAATATTCAATCGTTCCATCATATTTCACAAATTTAATAGACCCCTGATCGAAAGAATGAATCGTGACAATGTAACCAGCGTCGCCCTCTGCATCTGCTTCGTGATGATGACCATATGTTTGAGCCAACAAAAGAAAACTTCCTTCGCTTCCTGCAGGACACAAATCTCTTTTCTTAACGGGCGTACTTACATTCGAATAAAAAGTAAAATCGAGCCACTCATCTTTGCCATATGTGCTGCTAACGTTTTTATGAATGAAAACGCTATGCTTATAAATCGGCTTGGATTTAAGTTCGGTAATCTCCACTTCGATATTGTCAACCGCTTCCGAAGTAGCAAATTTTTCATCCACCTCTTCTTTTGTATAATAATCACCAGGATTCATTTGTGTATCAGTCCAATTACCGTCTTCTCCCAGCACATAAGTTTTCTTGCTCTTATCGGGCATGGTTACTACAACCGTAGAGCTTGCCATTGGCACACCGTAATTTGTACCATTTTTAGTAATAAATTCTTTGCCATCTGCCACTTCCTCAATATCTTCAACAGAATCAGCGAAAAAATTGAGAATATAGTGATCTCCGACTTGTTTTGCGTAGTCTAAATATAACATAATTCGCTCCTATTCACAAATAATTTTAATTTTAACTGGTCCATTTTGAAGAGACGTTCCTAATATTTCAGTAACTTTACCAGTAACCGTGGTAACTGCGATATCAACCATAAAAGTTGTCCAGCCTATTTTAATACCGCCCTCGTCTTGAAGAATATGCAGGGGAAAATAACTAATTCCACCCGCTTCCGTTACAGAAAATATACCAGAAATCATTTTGGACAAATCAATCTTTTTGACAAACGCATCCAGCTTGGATAAAGCATCGCTTGTGAGCGAATAGGTCTTTTCTTCATCTTCGGCGCCGTTCGAAACAACATCATTGGAATCAATAGTGAATTCAAATATATTGAATCCGCCAACAACGTCATTTTTGAGCTCCCAATTTCCATCGTTATTTAAAACGTAAACCGTATCTCTGGTATCTTTTGAGGTAACGGTTATGACAGAACCAACAGCTGGAACTCCATAATTTGTACCATTCCGAGAAATAAATTCTTTCCCGTTAGACACCTCCTCGATATCATCTACAGAGTCGGCGAAAAAGACCAAAATGCAACCATTCTCTGTTTGTTTCGAGTAATCTAAACTTAACATAATACCACCCTCTCGTTTAATGGTTTTGTATATATTCGCATCTTTACATATTATTTTGGCATTAAAAATGCACTTTTATTCAAATTTTAACGATAAAAAGAGACTGAGGTCGTGCCTCTGCATCTTCCCCAGTCTCCTTATCAATTATTCAGTTTTAGTTTTTTCTGCCGTATCTTGCGGCTCGGTTTCCTCATAGTATTTGCAATTATCTTTCGTACCCGTACATTTATATGTTCTTTCGGTTGTACACCAATATTGATACAAACAATAAGAGTCGATTTTAGAACATTTTACATGTGAACCATGACGAAACCTTGCAAATCTACACCGCATAATTATTCTTTAACAGTTCCAGTTGTAACCGTAGCGGCAACATTATCCTTTTTGATTGTATTGGCGGTAACAACAATCGTCTTACCAACAGCGGCTTCAAGAATAATGCCGTTGCTATCTACATAAGTGGGTTCAGCAACAGTATAGTCATAATATCTCTTCGGCAACTTTTTAGCACCAGCAGCATATACTTTGAGCACATCGCCAACATGAAGTTCTTCTTTGTTGGCAACCGTGATCGTGGTATATCCAAGGTATTGATCGCCATCCAAAATTTCAGACATCTTCGCATATTGCGCATCGCCACAACCACAACCAGAAGCAAGCGCGAAGCCATTAAGAGCGATCGTAGCGGCCGAACTCATGTTAAGACCGAGGTCGACACTACCGTCAAGTTGGAAACGAGGAATTTCAATTACAAGCTTACCAACTTTCGAAGAATTTGCAATAGAGCAAGAACTACCAGCAAACAAATTACCAGTAAGAACAAGCTTAAATTCTTTGGGTTGATACATAGCCTTAACAAGAACTTGTTTACAACCTTCTTGAGTAATAGGATATTTTACGCAATACGTTCCATCAGCGAGTTCAACTCCAGTAACCGTTTTAGCGTTAGGATAAACCGTCACATAATTTCCGTCGCAGTCTTTAATCCATGCAATCGTACTAGCCGCCGCATCAACACAAATATTTTGTTCGCTTCCAAACAAAACTGCAGGTTCCTTATTCAATGTGCCCTCGCCGTTAGTCAAAGTAATGGTGTCTTCATAGATGTATTCAGCATCTGCAAGTTCGATATCCGAACCAATTTGAGCTTCGAGATATTTAAAGTCAAACAAAGCGTCCGTAAGATTTACACCAAAGTTGGAGGTGTGGAAGAAACGACCAAGCAATTGAGCGCCTTCACCACCACGGATTTCTTCGCTTGTTACGGAGATGTTGACAGTACTATCGGTCAACGTCTTCGCGCTAAAATAATGTTCAAGTTTGCCGTCACGTTCAATGAAAGCTTCAGCATTCATAACACCGCCAAGAATATAATTAGCCATATTATATTTTCTCCTTTAAAATTTTTAAATTAAATAAGTATTACTACTCATTGCCAGAAAGTTTATTTTGCATATTTTCTGTAGTTGTAACTTTCCCATATAATTCTTCATCTTCTCTCTTATAAATCCAATGTTCGAGCGGTTCTTTGGTGCTGACCATTCCCGTCATTAGACCTATACGAGTAGTTTCATATGTAATCAAATCATCAACGGCAGACAATAGGATTAAGAACTTTCTGATACTTAACCCCATAATATAATCAATTGCGTAGCCAGTTTTAGCTCCCACACAAATAATTTTTCTTTCAAGAGTGGCATTACCAGTCTTGTTTTTCTTTGCTAAAAGTCGTTGTTTTTCTTGTTGGTCTTCTCTAACATCGGGATCTACCCAGCTATCATCTTTATAATCAGGTAGGTTCTGATACATTACTATTTCTCTAAATCTATCAAAATCATCCGATGTTATAGTAACCCCGTTTACAATAAGTTCGTATTGTTTGTTCTCATTATTTAGTCTATATGTTATAACTCCTTCTAAATCAGAGCTTCCACATTCGCAGAAAATTTCTTTTTCATTATTTTCTTGTGCTTTTTGGGCAGCGTTAACGAAATCAATATAACTCATTACTTTGCCACATTTTTTGCATCTCACGCCGTCTTTAATATGAAAAACGAGTTCGCATAATTTCGACAAATAGGTCGACCACATAACACCTTCTTTCTCATCCTTCACCTTAAGCAAAAGATATCCAAGATTATTAGTTTCAATACCCTCGATACTTTCCAAGCGGTTCAAAGTTAAGCAAGCAGTGCTACTTAAAAATTCGTTGTAATATTGCACATTTACAGGATAAATTGTTAGCCCATCTTTAAATGGGATAGGTTTATCAAGTTGAAAATATGTATTATCTAAATAATAAAGCTCGTCCACGATAGACTTTTTTAAATCTGGATTATAAACTTTCATTTACAATCACCACCCGAATGAAGGATTTTCAGACGATTGTCCCATCACCGTATAAAAAGTCACCGCAAACCCAAAATAAGATCTATTATTCCAAACATAACTTCTGGCATTAGAACGCATATTTATCGTGCTATTTAATTGAAGAACGCCAACTCCCTCAACGGTTAAACCATTCAGTGCTGCCACCAAACATTTAAGCATTGTTGTCGCACGACTCTTAGACGGAATAATCATATTACCGTCATCGTCCAACTCGGTCGGAATTGTATTTTCATTCCCTTCTTCAGCGTCACCGTAAATATTGTTAATCTTATTATGTACAACAATTTCACACGTCACACCGACATTACCAACCACATGATTAGTAGGATCGATATCACTTACATATACGTCTAATCTGGCCGATTGTTCAGTCCAAGCATCATCCAAAAACGGTGCCATAAAAACCTTCTTGTCTGACCCTTCTGCATTATCTCTATAAATCAACGCATATTTTTCTTTATTCGTCAATTCGGGACAAGCTTCCAAATCACTAATACAATCTGCCGTATTGTATTTAAGCATTCTCCATAACTTTTTAGCATATTTCGAATCGCTTTTAACCAAAGCGTTAATTATTCTCCACTCTACACCTTCAAGATTGGTATATCTGTTAAACTCAGAATTACTATTATAAAAATTTATCATTCCAGACCTCCCAAGAACAGCTCAAATGTTTGTTCGAACGGTTTTCCCGAGGGATTCTCCGCACTCATCGAAACAGTAACGCTTAGATTTTTATTTATTACTTTTTTCCTACGTAACTTGAATTCATTTGTTCCATTAACAAACTCCATCGCCACATACCTATCTATATACAAAGGGTCTTCGTTTCCGTTTATCGCCAATACGGGCTCTTGAATTACGCTACCATCAACGACTTTACCGTCTACGCTTAATTGTGCTTTAAACACAATTACGTCACTATATAATTCGGTAGGCAACGGTTTGGGTTCAACGACACCAAACTCATACTCGCCCTCAACTATCGGTTGAGACGGATTTACTTCCTCATCCTTCCCATTATAAGCCAATCTGTTTTCAAAATTATCATATTCTGAAATTTGATCCAAATTGACATATAACATTATAAGACCCGCACCATCCGCTTTGTATGTATACAGCGAATCCATATTCTGAATCGCCGCAACTTTATAGACTTGATTGTAACCAACAATAAATCTTTGGTTTACATAATAATTTCTCGTATATTTATTATGTTGCGCTAAAATAGTTAAATCAGATTTAGCTGTAACAATGGCGGCATTAAAGTTCGGAATTGTACTTGAAAGGTTCGTCGAAGAATAAATCTCCTCGTAATGAATCTTGTTAACACCGTCTTCATCAACATATGTTGAAGCAATTGTACCGTTACACCTCACCACAACCGAAGCTTCTGTGGGACTCGCGCTATTCTTATTGGCCGTTAGCCATACGTTTTTATCTTCGTTTGGTTCATCTAAATCAAAGTTGTAGGAAAATCTAAATTTAGTCCCAATAGGGGCTTCATATTTTATATCTCTAAAAACCAACCGTCTAATATTATCAGATACCTTTTCACCTTTATCATTACGAATAGTTTGAATTACGACCTCTAATGGAGTATAGTCATTTTTGCCAATCGTCTGCTCACGTTCAACGTCAACTTTATTGGGACGATACTCCCAGTCTGCATCAACCTTATCTTGTAATGTGTGCATATAATAGTTATCTTTCTTTAAATTAGGCGGGGTTTGAGAAATTAAATTATAAGGGTTTCGAGCGAAAGTCGTATCAATTATCTTCCCCATCTTCACCCTCCTCGGCCAAGGCTTTAAGGAGATGATTTATACTACTATTAATTTCGAATATCTGCCGTTTAATCTCTTTGAATTTAACTTTATCGTAATTGCCGTATACATAATTGAGTTTAACAATCAGATCGGTCAATTCGCCGTCAAATAATTGATTGGCAGAATTCATCTCTATTAACTGGCCATATATATAATGCTCTGGGGTATTGCCTGTCTCTTTCTCCTCTTCGATGAGATACAAGATTTTAATCATCTTGCCAACAAGCTTGCTCAGATACTTTTTCTTACCGACTACAGACAATACCAATTTATTCTCAAAAAGTTGCTCTTTATTAATATCCATAACGACTCCTTGCCCTGTTACGCATATCCCAATCTAATTTATTTTGCAAATTAAATATTTCGTTGCGCAAATCGGCCACCCACTCTACTTTACTCTTTGTGGAGTTCGCAGGCGAGTGAAGTTTAAAATCAGTATCATTCAGTAAGTTTCGTATATCGAGTAAGAAGTTTTTCTCTTTGTCTGCCCAAGAGATAACCGTCGCACGTGCCAGCATATCAATCACTCTTTGTTCAAGAGAGGCCGCTGGTACATTATTCTTTTTCGTAATGTTACTAAAATCTGCATCGAAAGACCCATCAGAGTAGTATTCAACCAAAGCTTTGGAATCATTAGGCAATTCTTGACTAAAAGTAACCTTGCCATCCTTAACTTCAGCGTCGTAATCCACGATCATCCTGCCCTTGGCATCAACGGTATAAACCATAATATCTGCGCCCTCAGGTATTTCAATCGTAAGCGTATACTCTTTTACACCAGTACCGATAATCTCTTCCCCTTTTCCAATCGGTGCCGTTTGTAACGCAAGCGCATCACACACCGCAGTAGGGGCAGTAATTATACTAACTCCGTTTACAAGAAAATTATACATAATTCTCTTAAACTCTATGGGATTGTTTGCATAAGCACGTGAGATATCTGGGTCATCTATCAAATTAATCGCACGTTGGTATATATCACTAAAGGATATCATGTTAGATAACCCTCCTTTTCACTTTACTTATTAAATTTTACAGATTGCATCAAACCATCAAATGCCCCATTAGACATTCTGTTAAGGCTTTCAAGCTTACGAATGTCTTTGAATTTAGAATCACCTGCTTCAACTTTTCTTGCCCAATAGCTCAGAATGAAATCTCTACCAGATTCAGGAAGTTTTTCATACATACTTTCGATATCAGCAATACTAAGTGTACCAAGTCTTTGAATAAATTCCGAATTCATCGGGTAATCCTTTGCTGTTTTAAGACCATATTTTTTAGCTATGCTTTCATAACCATTTGCAACACTCAAAATACCCTCGTTAAACCACTTTCTGTGTTTACCAAGAAGTTCTTCAAATTGTTGCTTTGTCAAAGATCTTTCTTCCATAAAGTCGGTCAATTGTACTTCAAGGTTAGAAAGTTTAATATAAGTAGACAAACCTTCTGCACGTCCTACAAGGTGAACAATCTTAATCCATTCCTCATCGTTTTTTGCAGCAGGTGTACCAGCCTGTTGTGCGACTTGCATCTGCAACACCAAATTCATGAGGTCCGTCATTTGTTTGTTCTGTGCCTCAAGTCGAGCTCTAAGTTCATCTATTTCACTTGTATCTTTGGTCTTTTTAGTCGTTTTAACTTCTTCAACGGTTTCAACTTCTACATTATTTTCAACGGTTTTAGCCATGATAAATTTCTCCTTTATTTTCCTTTTAATCACCGAGTTTTAAGCCTTCGTAGGCATAAGAAAAGCCACCCGATTGGGTGGCAAAATTTTAATTGTTTGTTTTGTTGTTAATTATTTGGTCGCTTGATTGCCACAGATATTTTTTTGAACCAGAGCCCCACAATTGAGCCTCAGCTTGTTCTTTAAGTTCTTTATGCCTCGACGGACTTCTGTCTACAACAGACCCATCTGGCATAAGCCATTTCATATCTGGACCAGTATAACCAATAAATTCCATTCCAAGAGCTTCGTAACCTTTACCGTCAAACTTATTGAAATCACAATAACTAAATACGGCATCGGGTTTATATTCTCTTATAAAATGAGCAAAAAGTTTTGATACTCCGCCAACAACTACATTGTTTGAGCCAGGACATCCACGTATAATTTCCCAAGAGTTATCACCCTTAAGATTTTTATTATATTTTGTTTTGCTGAATGACATTAACTGAACTAATTGGTTATTATAAAACAATCCGTATGTCACTGCGGCATTTCTGTGCCCTTGCAAATGATTTGCATCATTAAAAGGTTTGGCTTCAGCGTTTGTAATTTCTTTAATCTCACAATTACGAGCATAAATACGGTTTTCAATCTTGCCAAACGCAATCTTAAGCATAGACTCAATAATAGGACGTTTGCGAGGATCGTTCCACTCGTATTCCCATATGTGTATTAGTCTAATGCCCTGATTTTGAGCGTCTTTAGATTTATCAAAATGATACTGCTTAGGCTTATTCAAAGAATTATGCCAATAATCGCCGTTGAACTCTATTCCGATATTATAATCGGGGCAATAAAAGTCTATCTCATATGGCTTAATTACTTGTTTTGTTTTTATATGAGTAACGAAAATTTTATCAAGAAATTCAGAAATCTCAGTCTCAGGCCTATTCATGCTTTTATCTATCAGTAGTTCTGCATTATATTTCCGAATATATACATAAACATTTGATTCACTTTTAAAACCTAAAACCTTTTGCAATTTAAGAATTGTATTATTTCCACTTTCTATAATATATTTCTTAAAGCTTTCTTCACTACTTAAAATATCTCTGACTTCCTTAGATAATTTAATAGACTGCCAATTTGCAACCCCATAATGTAATAGAGTTGTATTGCGCATTTTTTCTTTAACTTCCTTGGTTTTCGCAGGATGCATACCATATTTTGATAATAGAGTATGCTGCGCATTTTTCTCTAATGCTTCCAACGATTTTATCAACCCGTTTTCTTTCGCCCTCTTTCTTATTATATGTTCTCCGACACCAAAATGTTCTGCCGTTTCTTTACGTGTATGATTTTCATCGATATAATATCGTTTCAATTCATCGATATCTATTTTGATCTTATCTTTTCCTTGTATCTGACCTCTTAATTCCGTAGGTTTTTTAATACCCATAGATCTCAAGTTGCGTCTTACGGTGGGAACAGACACACCAAAATAATCAGCACATTCAGAAAGCAATTTATTTTGGCCAATATACATTTCCTTTAACAAATCTAAATCAATATTAACTTTTACTGGCATTTTGTTTCCCCTTGAAATAATTATTGCTCGGCGGTAATCCCCGTTCAAGGGGTCGGGGAAACGGTAGCTACTCCGCTGTCCCACCGTGCAAATTGATTATACTATATTATTTTTATATTGTCAAGCAATTTAACAACTATTTTTTATATTTTTTTAAAATTACAGCGTGATTACACCGAACTTGCTACCAACAACAGCAGCAACACCAACACGCATAGTAACCCAAATTCTGTAGGTCTTATCGGTCGTTTGGTCTTTATCCATTTCTACAACAACCGAATTTCCTTCATACACAACCTTAACGGGTTTGTATTGATCAGCAGCAACAAGGTAAACTTTGTCGTCTTTAAGACCGAGAGTAGCACTCGAATTCACGGTACCAGGTACAATAAATTGGTCGAGAGGAATCAAACGAGCACCAAGGTACTTATCCAAGAAACCTTCCTTGGAAACTTCGGTACCAAGACCATATTGAAGACCAACAGTCGAAGGAATGCATTGGTTAAGAGCAACAAGAGTACCAAGACCATAAACGGAAGCACCGCCGTTAGCAGCACTTACGCGAGAAACGAGGGTTGCCCAGCTGTTCGTAGCAACACCAGCTTGGCTGTAAGCAGCACCAAGGTTGTTCGTAGCACTTGCAAGAGCAGCGATAGCTCTGAGCATGATAGCGCCATTGAAGGAATAACCAGCACGCATACCGAAGTTACCCCAGTCAAAGTTGCCAGAAGCAACAGCGTAGAAATCGATAGCCGTAGCGATTTGGATAGGACCACAATCAACAGTTACTTCGTTGTTGTAGATCGGTTGCAAAATACCACGTTGAACGCCTTCTGCAATCTCATTTACTTTGAACAGATCGTTCGAAGAAATAAGGAAACGCGCAGTATCCCCCCAACCCACTTGGTGAATTTCCATAAATGTATCACCAAATCTCTTAGAGGTCGTCATAGGAATAGCAGCATTGATGATTTCAGCAACAACTGCATCAAAGTTAGCACGACAAGCTTTAACAACCATGGGGTTCTTCATGATAGCCGCACCATCTTTTTCGAAAGCGGATTCATAGCGAGTGCCTTGCACTGCATATTTAACAATTTGTTCATTGATCAATTTTTGATCAGCTTCATATTGAGCGCGATTTTCAACGCCGTTAAGAGAAATGCGAGTAGATTCAACAGCAGCATCTACAACACTGTTGAACAATTCATCGTCAGATCTATTATAATTAAACATTGCGATCATGTTAATATTTTCCTCCTTTTTAAATTACAGTACACGGCACAGGTACATAGAACCATAAGCGCCGTTACCAACTGTGAAATCTCTGGAGTCAATTACTTTCACGCAGAAACCTTCAGCAGCTTTTTCATCGAGAGCAGCAAAGTGAGTGTCATTGGCTTTAACACCAGCGAACTTACCAACTTCGGGAGCCTTATCAAAGCAGTCACCGCTTACCCAGAAACGGTCATTCTTCATAGGATGACGATAACGAGCAGCATAACCAGGCATGCAACGAAGACCGACAAGTTTAATACCCATCTTGTAGTTATTGCCAGCAATAACGCCTTGAGAAATCTCAGCGAGATCAACAATCACAACTTCGTCCGTAACAGCCTTGGGAGCTTCAGCCTCATACACATTGTCATCTTTCGTTCCGTCATACGAAACGCTGTCAGCGAGTTCGCCAAGAACGGCAAGAGCGCCATCATGAATCTCGGCATAGTCACCATTTGCTTTAAACTTCAAGGAACCAACGTAAGATTGTACGCTTTCGGAAGCCATCAAACCTTGGTAAAAAGTTTCCATATTAGCCATAATATTTTGTCTCCTTTAAATTATTTTTTATTAGCTAAATTTCTGAGTCGTTCCATCGCACTTTCCGACTTCCGACTTTCAGTAACAGTTTGTTTGGGCATTTCTACATCTACAATGCCCGTAGAAAATTGTGTAGAAACAGGTTCTACTTCGAAATCTCTTTTTTGGAACATAACATATGCCATATCCTTATCAATTTCTTCGTTTGAAGCATATTCTTTTCTTTCACATTTTTCTTTAATACCCTTGATATCTTCTTCGCTAAATTTCATCTTGCAAGCAAGGGTTTCGATATATTTGCATTGCTCGGCAACAAAGATAGAAGACAGCTTGCAATTAGCTTCTTCCAACTCTTTTCTAACTCCGTCGCACTCTTCACATTTAAGTCTATTTTGTTCTTCAAGTTCAGCAATGCGTGCTTCATATCCAGCACACTTTTCAACGAACTCGGTGCATTGAGCTTCATACTCAGCACACTTCGTCTCATAATCGCCGCATTTCATTCGAAGTTGTTCACATTCAGCCTCGAGCTCTTCATAATGATGATCGTCTTCAGGTTCATCTGCCCCGTGATCTTCGGGACATTCTTCACCACATTCATCGTCTACATCATCATCTTTATCGTCTTCGCCATCGCCATCTTTGTGATCATCATCAAATTGATCGCAGTTTTTATCTACATCTTCACATTTATCTTCGACAACAACTTCTTCGACCTCTTCCTGCACTTCATTTTGAGAGCAATCGTTAACCTGTACGTCGCATTCTTCGTGAACGCAATCTTCACACTTGTCTTCGTAAAGCTCACAAAAATCTTCGCATTCATACTTGTCTTCAGAGTCAAATTCCAAATCCAAATGTTCATAAATAGATTTAAGTTTCTTTAAGACCTCTTCTTCGCCATTTTTCTCGGCATAGGCCTTTGCAGAAGCCAAACCACCTCTGTTATATACCAACTCGGAGTCGTCTTTGAGTTGCATAACAGGATATTTGAGCTTACTAACCTCTCCGTCTTCCCAACCTTCTCTTAAATCAAGGAACACATCGTCCGCAATTTCTTTGAAGTTGGAAGCAGCAACCACGCGGTTGCGCAACTCTGTCTTATCAACACTTCCCCACTCGGTATCAGACATGGCTTCTTTTGATTTGTTGACTTTCAATGCACTTTTAGTGCCAACATCTTCTTTAGCCAAACCGTCTTCCTCCTTGCTATTATTTTCCAACTGGGAGTATTCAAACATAAGGGCCTGTTGTTGCCCACTATATCTCTCACTTTCAATAAGATCAAGTATAGAAAGATGCGCTCCTTCCATTCCTTCTCTTACTGCCACACCATTCCTGCTACCAAGAATAGTTATGCCCAGAAGTTCAAACTTATTAATTTGCGTTATATCGTTGACTTTTTCTTGGTCTATAATGTCAATTTCAACGGAAATTTTCTTGCTCTTGTCTTTGAGCAATCTTTTAACTTGTTTGTAATTATATCGCGTACATATCATAGCAGTACATCTAATCCAATCAAGTCCGTTTCTTTCAACAATTTCAATCTGATCTTCGTCTCTTATAAAACCAAGAATTTGTTCTCCGTCGGAATTATCCCAATACTCTAAATCGTATTCGGGATCGTAGTTTGCTCTACCTTGGTGAGACACGAAATCGCCTTTGTTAAAAAATCCCAAAATCGGTTTGTTTTTGAAACTCTCCAACCCATCTTTCATTGCTTCCAATGTAAAGTGGCTTTTATTCCTATTTGGATTTTCGTCTGATATTGCAAATATTTCAATTTCGAGGAAGTGCTTTTTACCTAAAATATCCCTAACTCTGATCTGGTCAGAGTTAAGTTCAAAAAACTGGCTCATCGCACTCAATCCTCCTTTTACACATGACTGATATGTAGATTGTTACTTCCGACCAACAATCCACCTATTCTAGACGTTTTTTCTTTTAATTCGTCTTTTAAAACTTGTATATCGACTTTACGTTCGTTTAACGTATATTCGACAGTTACAAACCCCAACATACGGCCATCTGTATCTTTGATAGCTTTGACATACACAGATTTTACTCCTCTTATAGCGAACATCTGGTATGTTATTTGATCTATCCCTTTTAGCTCATTTAAATTATCTATTAGGTAACAACCATGTTCTTTTAACTGTTCGAGTAAAAACGGAATACTCATTCTTTGTACATTCTGGCAGTCTTTCATCACAGACACGGTATTATAATCCACATCCTCGTGAACCATCGACATTTTTTGATAACTTCTTCCAGTCGAATCCTTTCCTCCGTTATGAAACGAATAAAACGTAACTCTATTAGCCCCTAAAGTTACGCGCATATTGGATATAAGTTTGTTAATCTCTATATTAACACTTAAATTGCGCTCTTCTTCTTCGGGCGTATGTACTGGATCGGTATTTTTATTGATCATATTTAGTAGCTGCGTTAATCTTTCTTCTTGCGAAGCCATCTTTCTCATTAAACCTACAATAACAAAAATCATCAATGCTAAGAACACGGGGATTATACCATATGTAGCTATCATCTTTACAATTTCGTCCATATTAGTCTCTCTCCTAGTTCCCAATTATTAGTTTATTTGACGATGGGGATAAATGTGGTCAATTCTTCAAAGTGAACGTCAAATTGCCACGGAGAATCTTTATATTGTTCTGCCTTAAACCGCCAAACATCGGATTGTTTAACATAGGGCAAGAACTTATTAAGAAAATCTTCCATAGCAATACGTATTTCATAGTCATCATTCATATCTGCAATGTCTATTGTTTTTCTGATCTCTTGACGATATTCTTCGGTCATACGATCATTATCAATAAACACATCTTGCAAACTTAGATACTCTTTATCATACGTATTGATTCCTTTTCGAATTGGACGCGCATTCAATTTAATCATCAAGTCGCTAATAACGTCCGCCAATTGAGGAAAAACATGAGCAAAAGAGTGATGATAAATATCAGCCGTTAACGGATACCTAGTATAATCAATATTATAAGCAAGATTGTCCGCTTGTGCATTGCAATCAAAACTTTTTTGCAACAAATTATTTAATTGATTATAAGTAGCTTCAGAAATTTTCAACCTACATCATCCTCCTTTGCGCTCTCGGCTGCACAACCAACCTCGATGCACGTATTTTTCGTCCCATCTATAGTAAAGGATTTGCCGCAGATTGGGCAAATCCCGTACTTTATATTTTCTTCCACCATATGACGGTGGGTAAGAAATCTAATACTACATTCGGGTGATTTAATATTATGATTACATTTAGTCATATTACACCTCCGAATCTATACCGTATGTTTCTTCGCAGTCTTCACATAAAACGTGCCCTGTTTCCGTGGGTTCTCCACATAAAATGCACATCCCTTTCGCCGCATAATCCTGTTTCATTTCCGTAGTATTAGCTCCAGTTTCTCTGCTTTGGGCGGTGGCGTCACTTTCAATATCCGTATCTTCTATTAGTTTGCGACCTGCACCATCGGATGTTATTTCTTCTCCGCTCTTATCGGTAGCTACGCTCGCACGCGTTATCGTTTGAGCCCAACCCAATGTCTTAAAACGATCATATATTTTAAACGCATCTATATACGTGGAAACACCGCGCACATCACGCATCGTCATATTATATGCTGATGCAAGTCTCGGCAATAAATATGTTGCTCCGCCAGCAACCTGTTCTTTCATGATCTTAATTTGATTCTCGTAGGTGAAAATACCACCCCACAAATTGATTTTCCAATCATACATACAATCGGTCCATCTACGAAGATTCATATTCAAGATAGTTTCAAATTGACGAGTTACGGAATCATATTGAGACTCGGCCATCAATTGAGCACCTTTGATTTGCGCCACCGAGGGTTTATCAGATGATGCTATCAATCCACCTTCGCCAGCAACCGAAATAAAGTTTTGTACCGCTTTCGTCTTAATATCACTACTATTAGGTATATTAGGAAGCGATTGCAGTTTCATATCTTTAAACGGAGCAAAGAATGCTTGTATATTTCCAGATACCATCGAATTGAATAATGTAGTAAACGCATCAACAGTATGAGGAGATACCTCTGTTTGATCTTGCCCAGCTTGCGAATTATCAATAATTTCGGCTTGACCAGTAAGCACTGCCGTAAGAGGGGTACTCGCTACAAGTCCTGCCAATGTCGAATAATCCGCTAATTCCTGTAAGGCACTAAACATACCCATCGTATCGGGAGCCGCCCAAGAATTAGACATATCGCTTTCAAATGTAAAGCACAAATCAGCTGGAAGCTGAACCCAATACATATACGATGTTTCAGCCGCAACACGAGAAATCATCGATGACTCTATGTTTCCCTTAATGTCTTGTCCATTATATTTAAAACTAAACGAACGTAATTTGTTCAAATCAGGCTCATACTTATCTTCTTTCTCGTTATATCTTACCGCGCCATCACTTTGCAAAGCGTTCCATATCTTTTGGATATAATCTGGATATTGTAGAGGTGAAAACGCAGGCTGTAAGAAGATAAGCATATTAAAACTTGCTATGTATCCATATTGCCCAATGGCGGTCAACTTAACGAACTGTTGTGGTAATTTTTGCCAAATTACATAGGCAGGTTCTTTTTTACCTTTTCTCTCTTCGATACATTGTCTAAATATATATGTAGCCTTTCCCTGCCTCTTAACATCCATTGCGACACGCTTAAGTGTTCTTTGCGGATCGAAAGCTTTTAACCATTTATCAACAAATTCTTCTTCATCAATAAACTTCTTACTTTGATAATCACTTTCATCAAGAACGGGTGGCAAGATATAGTGTTTATAAAGAGGCACATCTTGTGCTTCACGCAAAATTTTATAATACAAATATTGACTTGCCGATAATCCTGCAGAAGCCTGTCTCAACATTTCCTCATGATCTTGAGGAGACTTAAGGGCCTCGGCAATTTCTTCGGGTTTATAAGTTGCAGGATATGCATCGATAAGTTTTAATCGAGAGTTCTGCAAAAACGGATTATTGAGATTAAAATCTGTGATATTTTTCATAAATCCGCCAGCCCCAAGTATATCAGCATAAAGTCCTTTTAACGAATTTTGCACGTCCGACATAGTAAGCTTTGGCTGTTTAACGCCACTATTTGTCACTGGTGTGGTTTGCTCCATACGAAGAGTTTCGGGAGCTATATCGTCAGTCAATATATTTTCGTTTTCTATTACAGTAGTTTTGCGCGGTCTACCACGTTTGCGCTTTTGTTCAGTTTGTTCGGTCATTGGCGTCCGCGCCTCCTTCAGTTTTATTTTCTTGTCGAGCGAGTTCTATTCTTTTTTTCAGGTCCTCACGGGCTTTATCGATATTGTTTTTCATTCGACGCAGTTCTTCTTGTTCCCGCGCTTCTATGAGTTCGCGTTCTTCTTGTTCGAAGCGTTCACAAATCCAATTATCGACAAATGAACCAAACTTGTTGATCGGTTTTTCCGTGATTTCCTTTAAAAAGAAAGTTTTATCACCCTCTCTCATTATTATAAGATTTGATAAATGCCTGTCCACATCATACAAATAAGCTCTATCACCATCAAAACACACATCGATATTATTACTTTGGCAATCTCGTACAAAATCATTTATATTGATTTCGTCCCAATCTGCCACAAATTTATATATCATCCTTTTATCTCCTTTTATCTTTTAAACGGATTACTTAATCCAGCAAATGGATTTGTAATCTGTTTATTATTACTTCCTTGTGCACATCTACTCTTAAGATAGCTTAAATAATCTTGCTTGGGCTTTTCTGTCGCTGCTTGTTCTGCTCGGCGTAAATCTGCCAGATAACCAGCAAGAAGCGCAGCACAATACGCTCTATCATCATGCATTGTTTTTGCTTTTGCGGGAGGTAATTGAAATGTGACATTACCAGCAGCCGTCTTAATCTTTTGCATCGTCATTATTTCTTGTTTCATCAAGTCAATTTCGAGCAACGCACGTAATTCTTCACCAGTAAGCGTCTTAGTAACACCATCAATGTCCCATTCGCCGTTGTTCGGCAACTCTTCTGTTATGTCTATCAAATCTTCAGACATCATTGCCCCCAAATCTGTAAATAATTGTGTTCTACATTTTCTTGGTTCAACCAAATCAAGGCAATCGTCGGCCTCTGGATATTTATCATTGTGCATATTGCGATATGCTTCAGTTTCATCTTTACTGTCCCAAATACCGATATGAGATTTCCCATTTTGATCTTTCCAAGGAAGCATCAGTATATCGGCAATTGCCCTACCATGTCCACCAGCACCAGCATCAATGCGAAGTTTTATATTTTTATAATCCAACGCACCACCATTATACATAACCAATAATTTGCGCACCCATTCAACCTGTTCGGTTGTACGAAGAGGTCTTTTGTCGGTAGGTCCAAGTTTCTCAATTAAGTTAATGCCGTTTACTATGCGCATTTTAAGTCCTTTTTCTGGATCTCTATAAAGCTCGCCAATAAGAATAAAACTATTATCTGCTTGCAAGGCTGGGTCATATGCTAATACGTATTTCTTATCAATACCCTCGCTGCACGGAATTGGCAAGTAACGATGTTCATTTCGTAAAATAATACTACGCGAAACTACAGAGTCACTTCCGCCAGCTCTATCAAAGATATTGTAATATTCCCTCGCCGCGCGATCTGGATTGCTTCGCATCATATCGTCTATTTCAGTACGTTTCAGCAACGGCGCATATTGTTTGCCTCCAAGCGTAGGAGCAAGAGGAATGTCGCAACTAATATCTGCAGCAAAATATCCAGGAATTCCCATCATCATCTTTTTGGCACAGTCTTTATATTTTTCATATAATACGGTATCTACACCTTCGGCAGAACTCGCAAATATGGCTTGGTTCTTTATGTTTGGAGGGTATACGCGTGAATCAAACCCTTCACCAGTCTTAAAGTTTGAGTCCTGCGAAAGGAACGGAAGAGTAAGCGAAATAAATTCAGCATCAATCTTTCCTGCTTCATCATAAAAATTCAAAGCACTACGTTTACCCACGATGCTCTTCGCGTCACCAGACAAAGAAATGATAGAACTACCACTAAATAACGACACCTGACAACTTGTTTTATCATGCAAAAACCCATCGGTATTCGCCGTATTTTTCGTTACCTCATTAACAAAAACATCGGAACTACCAATTACAGACGAAATATTCTTTTTTGCTATATTTTCAAGCTTCATAAAAGTATCTCTACTTTGACTCGCAACTGTACTCATTATATAAATATTCGACGAAGGGAAAAGTAGCGCCCTTGTCATCATATACAACCCACCAAGAAACGACTTTGCGGCGTTACGCGACATTACCCAAGCAGCCGTTTCGGCCGTCCAAGTATTAAGAAATACATATTTCTGATAGTCTAGTAATTGAATTTTGAATATCTTTTCAATAAATCGCGTTGGATTAGCTCTACCCCACTGCAACAATTTTACATATCTATCCATAGCTTCTTGACGACGAAGGCTCAATTCAATTTGTGTTTTTCTACTATACACACTAATCATTGTTGGCCTCCTTATACTTAGTAAGAATCTCTTTAATTCTGTCGTCATCAAATTTTATTTCGGATAAAACCATTGCCTGTGTTTCTCTTCTACCAAGACCTTTACTTTCCAAATCTTGCGCAAGCTCTTTAAGTAATTCTTGTTTTGTAATTTGCTTGTAGATAAGTCTATTCTCTTCTCTAAGCCTTTCGTTCTCTCTATATAAATACGAAAGTTTTTCACGCTGTTCTTTGAGCATATCTGAATACTCCGCTTCGCTCAAACTAATTTGCTTAATCATTGCGGCGGCGCTTATATCGGCAGCCTGTTGCATACTTGCACTAGTATCAATATCATACAAATTAACTTTGCCATCATCGTAATTAAAATTCTCAATATCTCTAACCACTGCGCCCAACGTACCAGAACCACGACTTTTTGCAGTGGCATAACGCTCTGCAAATCCAAAGTCTTTAACGGTTTTTGTTATCATATCGGTTTCGCGCGTTAACATTTCTGTCATTATCTTAAGTTCTTTCGCGTGTTCAATCATTGTTTCTGCGTCAACACTTAACCTCTGTATTGCTTCTGTTAATCTATCAGCTCTTAAATAACTTCGAACCAATGTAATAGCGCCACGCATTTTGGGTAAATCTTCACCTATGGCTTCGTCGCACATCGAAACCAAATCTCTGTATAATTGTTTTTGATCATGAATAGTTTCATTTTCAAACGGATCGTATCTAAAGATTTTCAATATTTCTCTACGATTTTTTTGATCCTCTTCACAAAGCCGTTCATCATTTTCAAATTTCACAGAATACCTATTTACTAATTCTGTTTCAGTAACGCTCGGAACGGAACTAACAACCGTATCACTTTTTTTGGGTCTTGCCATCCTTTTATTCTCCTTGTAAACAAATAAATGGGAGAATAAAATTTCTCCCATTAAACTAATTCAATATAATTCTATAAATACATTCGCAAACCGAATTATCACCCACAATAATTAAATTTTGCGAAGCCTTGCTACTCAATCTTAAATTCTTTGCGTAAGTATCAGTGCCCATTAATGAACCATTGCTTACAACAACAGTTTCATTTTTCTCATCAGCCGAAAAATGGTGAAGATGAGCTGTTAACACCATGTCATAATGTCTATGAGTCATTAGGCACATATTATCAACTACAGTACTTGGTTTATCATGATCTCCGTGAACTCCACAAATTTCATAACCATGACACTTAAAACTTATAATCCCCTCATCAAATTCATTTTCATGAATAATAACTTTGTCCCCAAGACGTTCTTTAAGATACCATGGAATTACCCTTGCCAAACTCTCTAAATCCATTGCGTCTTTTTTATTGGGCTCAAGTCTACTATGATTATCAAGACAGTCATAATAATGGATTTCAAAATCTTTTGACCAATCATTGAGCAATTCTGCTAAAATTTCAGAAACCTGCATTACTTGCGTAATAACATCAAATCTACTTTCAAGTCTTAATCCAAGATGAATGCGTCCGCAAATTAAATCAGATAAATTCACAACATGCAAATCTTTAACGCCATTCGCTAAACAACGAACCGTTACATCGTCGCGTAGCTTTGCAATTCTCTCTTTGGCAATTTCAGGATTATATGTATTCCAATAATTTTTGATATCAATCCCATAATGCCAATCACTCAGACATACAATTGCGGAATTTCCTTCTTCGAAGAAATCTCTTACCACTTTTTCATTGCGAAGTAACTTCTTCGAATTCATTTCTTGGGCACATTGTAGAGCGATTTCCTTAATCGTTTCTTCGCGAGCAAGTTGCCGCACATATGCATTTATTTGCGTGCGCTCATCTGACAATTTAACGCGTTCCTTTTGTAAATCAAGTTTTTGCAAAATATATTCTGATAATTCAGATGTAACGTCTTCTTCAATCGTCTCGTCTCTTCCTTTTTTGTATGCAGAATATAGCTTACGATATCTGCTTTCCGTATAATTCAAATCGAGTTCGCGATTTATTATTTGGGCAACCTCATCCCAATATAATCCTTTTTGTTCTTTTAAGCTACAAATACGGAGCTGATAATCCTCTTCGCTCTCGTTATCCAATCTTTTGTAATCTAAATCTTCAAAATTAACCATTGGTTATTAGCTCCTTTTATTTCTTTGAGCATTTTTATTTGCTCTTCTCATTATTATAAGTTTTGAATAATGCCCGTCCACGAATCATATTCAAACGTTTATCTTCTCTTCTTTTTATAGCATAACAATGTGAACACATAGAATTGCGAATAGAATGACTATTATATTCATATTCGCATCCACATACCAAGCACTTCTTAACATTTCTAAGAAACTTAAACGCGCTTTCAACATGTCTTGGATTACGTAATCTTACGACTTCAATCCCATCACCCACACAAAACGCCATCGAGAACATACTAACTTTACTAACAAACAATTCATATGGATTATATTCGCTTATACACTCTGATAATTTTACGGCGTTATAATCCGTCTCTCTCTTTGCATTTGTAGCCGCATAGCAAAACGTTTTAATTTCTTTAGTGTATTGACACCTCTCCTTTCCCCACCACTTATAGACACAAAGTAACGTGAGCACATATTGCTTAATCCACGGCAAGACTTCCATATTATTGATAAAGTCGATTTCACTTTGATAAATTACAATTTCATTACCTTTGAAATTGTTCTTCCATTTAGCCGCTTTGCCCCAAATACGAGCAAACAATCTTTCGATTTCATCAATGTCACCGCAAGTTTTTTGATATAATATCGAGTTAGTATTTCTCCAAACTTTATCCACATCGTCTTTAGTATACCCGTGGTCCATTAAATATCTAAACAAAGAAACTTGTTCCATAAACTGATGCCCAACGGTTGTATATCCTTCTCCGTTCAATATTTTCTCGCTATTCTCATCCCAATCAAATATATATCCGTTCATTTTTAAATAATTCCTTATAAACCCTCTTTATATCTTCTTCGCACTCAATTACAGCAACTTCATCACCAATGGGCATCCTATAAAACAAGTTGAAACAGATCATCGGGTTCTTACTCCCTACAACACGAAGTTCCAAACCCTCATTGCAACAATTTTTAATTATCTCTTCGCGTTCTTTTGTGTTGTATTTCATATTCCAAAAATCGAACGCGGCATCACGGTCATATCTAACCCACCACGTGGGATGATTGTTCCATTTAGCAATAACTAAGAAGTAGAATAAAAGGCGTCTTTCATCTTCGTTTTCAATCATCGACAAATAATCTCTTTCATCATCATAAATCACAACGTTTTCAAATGAACCACGTAATATCTTTTTTTCGTCAGTTTTCTGTATTGCTAACGCTTCAACAATCTCTGTCGGAGAAATCTTATATGAAAACTTCCAATCAAAAGTTTTTAGTGTTTTTACAATGACTTCTAACGGCGTCCCTTTTAATTGCAAATATCCCACTACAACCTTTACCTCAGAGAGATTTGAGAAGGAATTTGTTTTTATAATCGCTTCCGCTTGTTCTCTCTGCAATTTTTCTTTCAATTGCGGATTAAGCTCAATCGTCATAGTTCAATTCCTCCTCTTCTAACTCTATTATTTGTCGAACATCTTTTAATTCATACATACTGCCAAGATATTCCGTACCATTATCGCTTCTTACAGGGGCAAATGTTTGCCCGTATTCAATTACATCAATGACATTATCTCCAAGCAAATCCCAAGCAAAATTCCAATTGAATTTTGAATATCCTTTCGATAGTTGCCCAACATAAAACATTACTTCTTTAGGGGCAAGTTGTAGGGCATAAACTTTTTCGCGGATTTCATCTTTAAGATAATCGCTTATTGCAAAATAAACCTCTTTTGCAACGCCGTCTTCCCGATCGGGAAACATACCATCGAGCGCTCGCATCGCCTTTTTGTTATTGAACTCTTGATATGCTTTCCTAAAAACTTTTAACTTTTCTGGATCACATACATATCCTTCGTTTTCGAATAACGGTAATAAATTTTGTCCGTCTTTTTTAAATTTGATATCGAAATCGATTCCTTCGAATTCTTTGCAGAGGATATTCATAACGCAATTAGAAACAATCAAAGGAGAATATTTTTGGTATCTGCGAATTAGATTGCGTTGTGCTTCTGTTTTATTCGGATCTGCAAGGAGCTTTTTGAGTTTGACACCAAACATATCTTTGCAGATAATGTTATAAGCATTTTCATATTGTTTATATTGCTTATTGAGTTCGGGATATAAATATCTAAAGAAATATGGCTTTTTCGATATTACCATCGAATTATGTTTATACTTTTCAGCCTTTACATCATCTGTATCGTCGGGATTGATTTTTACATGCTTTTTCCAAGAAGCAGGCAATTGCGGTTGTTTAATACCAAGCTTTGCACGGTCAATTTCTTGCCCAACATATTCACGAAGTAACCGTATTCTAGTTAGAAGCTCCTGTCTTTGTTGTTCCTGTTCTGGCTTATTAAAAATACCGATCATAGAATAAAGAATTGTTGCCGTATTAGAGAAACTTCCAACCGCAGTTCCAAATCCCATTAAATCTTTTTTAATAAAAGCTCTTTGATTAATTTTTTCTTTTTTTGCCATTCCTTTATCATAGGTTATAATATTTTTATATTTATGAGAACCTTTGATAAAAAACTGATTGTCTGTTGTTAATACAATATCTCCCAAATAGTACCCTCGGTTTCCCGATATTTCAAAGGGGTTTAGATCATATCATAATCAAATGTACTGTTACCGCACATCCAATTGCTAGCACTTTGCTTTCGCTACTCTACTCGTTTATTCATATAAGGATTTCTCTTATATTATACTTTCGATGATCGTTTGACTTTATATAAGGTTAATTATTATGATATTCGAACTTGTATCCAAAACAAGTTTTCTGTTTACCATCACAGCAAGCCTGTATATTTACAGAACAAGCATGATGACTTTTAGCACCTTTGGTATCCATTACATATGTAGCCGCAGCAGAAAAACTTTCAAAAATAATTTCTTCCAATGTTTCAGAAATAATACATTTCACCGCTCTTTTACGTCTTTTTCCATCAAAATTATGTGACAACGAAATATTATCTCGATTTTGACAATTTTCAGATTTTGTCACCCATCTTAAATTATTAACACAATTATTAAATGGATTCCTATCGATGTGGTCTACTTCTATTTTAGCAGGATCATCATTAGGAATGAATGTAATAGCTACCAACCTACTTACTAAAAGTTTCTTTTGAGATACACCATTACCCAATTGAACCGTAGGACGTCCTTTGGGTCCTCTGACATGATCACACATAATATGACCGTCAGATTTTCGAATGACTACTCCACATTTACTTATTTGATAGTTGTTATATCCAGGTATATCTCTAAATTCTTCCATGTTTCACCTTATATCTTAGCACAGGATTATCGTCGTCTTAACGTTACGTTCTCCCCTGTTAGCCAAAACACTAACAATCATTTCCTATTGTTCCTATCGTTGTTTTGACACCCGTTATAAACGGTTCACTAGCTTTCTTTTCGACTGAAAAGTTAATCGAAATCGGCGTCTGACAAGCGCAATGTTGCAACATCATATATGCTTAATATAACGCCACTTTTTATATATTTAAACCATTTTTCGGTTTCTTCTGATTTATATAATTTCGACGGGTTATGTTCACTTATATCGATTTGAGGACTACGACATACATCAACATAACCCTCGACTCGTCGTTCATTCCAGAAGTTAGACCATACACAATCGGCGGGAACTTCTCCTCGGGGTTCAAGCCCCAATGCCGAACGAACTTGTGCAATAGGGTCCGAAATCATAAACTGATAATTTCCACGAACCCAAATTTTGCCAATCTTTGCACGATTTATACATTCTACGATATTTTTATAAATCTTACGTTGTACATAACCATCTTGAAGCATTGCGTTATTTTTAACAACCGCTTTCATAAAGTTTGTTTGTGCAGTACCGTACATATCATAATATTCTGCGTCTTCATTCTTCGCACCAAGCATAAATAACAACGCATACATTAAATCGCCCGAACAAATCTTTTTAACCCAGTCAACCGTTGGTTGAATTAATCCTTCGATTTCTTCGCGATTCAAATCAAGTGTTTGAATGTATTGATAATTAGCAAGTACCCATTCATCATCGTGTTTTTTATTATAACGAGCCACGCCCCACTTCAATCCGTATTTCTCAAAATAATAAAGATATTCTTGCCAACTGGAATATTCCTTATGCATTTTAAATTGGGACTCCGAAAGAAGCACGTCGATGTTTTCAATGTTATATTTAACACCCCACTTATCTTTAATAGTGGTTATACCATTTTCTCTCGCATACTCTTTAAAATCGAATGGAACAAGATTGCCTTTTACAAATGAACTGCGAACAACAAACGAAGAGGGTGTGTAATCAAGATGCATATCTTCTGCCCACAGCTTGCTAAATTCTGGATCGACCAAACCTTGACCGTCAGCACAGTTTAATGTTAAATCCATCAAGCGCTCTTCAACATAATGCCTTTCGACATCGTGTCCGTGTTCATCTTTTACCGTATCCCTACAAATATAATCAACTTTTTGATTATGTAGCGTATTCTCAAAATCTTTAATGACACAAACTCGCGGGGTACGAACCCAAAGCACCGACGAAAAAGAAAGAGCAAAATATGCACCGAGTTTTGTTAAAACTGCTTCATGAAGTTTGTCGGCGAGCCCGCACATTAGATGTTCATATAAATAAGGAAAGAGTTCCTCATTCACATAAATTGCACAATTGCGGCGCAAATTACCAGCACCAGCACACAGTCTAGTAAACTTTATACCATTAAGCGTAAACCCTTTGAGACCAACCTTTTTGTAGTCACCTTTCTTTTCACAAGTTACAACTACGATGTCTTTGACAAAAAGTATGTCTGATATTTGCTGATTGACAATTCCCGCTTCGTCTATTTTCCCTTCGCGTTTACACATTTTAAGTGTTTTACGTAATTCTTGTACGGTATTAAAAATTTCAATGTGACTACGACTGTCGTTATAATATTGTCTAATCTTATAAAATATCAAGTTGTCACCAACACTAACAAGACAACCATCTCTAATTGCTTTGCGTTTTGTGTACCATTCAATGTTCATATTATTCTGAACAATTGTGGTTGATGAAATCTTATATATTTGGTATAAGTTTTGTAAAGTTGGCATTACGCCCTCCTATTGCAATATATCCGAATATAATACAGGAATTGCAGTATCGTCATCATCCTCGCTATTATAAACAATAATATCAAACTTCCAATTATCTAAAGCCGTTTCGCTTTGATGATGTTTTTGTTTATCGGTAAGATCACTTTTTTCTCCTGCGCGAGAGACACGCATAGTTTTAGTCTTATCTTTTCCAAATGTGTTTTCTATTTTTTGAATTTCATTTGGAAATCTTGCATCTGGAATCAAAATATAATCATATTCACAACCAACACCTTTAATCAAAGCAATTACGATATCAACCCATGTATCTTCGTAATTTTTTCTTCCGATGTCCGTACCAACAGTTTGAAGCATTTCGCGTTCACGCTGATCTTTTATATCTTTGTAATTAAAATTGATTCTACAAAAATCCTTCAGGGCGTCAGCGTAATGAATTATTAAACAAGTTTTATGTTGTTCATTGATAATATAATTTTTAAGTTTTTCGGCTATATAATCTTTCCCAGATCTTGCGTGCCCTGAAATTAATACGATTTTATTCATATGATATAAACTCCATATTATCAGCAAAAAAATTAATCAATTCAACAACTTCATCAAACGTGTGCACAACATAAACATTAGGAATGTTTACTACATCGTTTATATTATTCCATTCTTTTTCTTTTGTTACTAAAAACAAAATAGAGCAAGCTGTATGGTTGTCGAGAATTTTATCGCAACGAGTTGTTAATTTAATTCCATTGCAAAATATCTGATTACTTGGAACAAATTTAATCGGCGAATTAATGAGCAATTCTATTCCTTCTTCATCAATATAATTAAACATATGGTTCTCAACCACAACATCTTCAACAATTGCCAAATTGACTTTATCAGAAAGCTTAATCAGTCGAGAAATGATATTTTTGTCAATGGGTAATTTATAATTATCTTTAAATAAATTGCAAGTATTTTTTAATGTGTTCTCTTTTTGATTTATTTCGTATTCACCATTATTCATCTTGCAACATCTATTTATAGAATTATACAAATCAGGATGATATAACAAACTATCATCGACATCCAAATAGAGTGTTGGCTTCATATATATTCTCCTTGTTAGTTATTATGAGGTTGTCTAACCTCTTATTGGTTATATTATATCACTAATTATTTACTATGTCAATCATTGTAAACACTTTTGTAAATATTTTTTATTATTGTTTAATATTATCATTG
>ERZ1034992.170-NODE-170-length-41624-cov-17.128461_pt1 | contig 41624 bp, 42 predicted proteins | sample MGYA00520695_ERZ1034992 | MGnify/ENA primary metagenome ERZ1034992 (study PRJEB33766, sample SAMN09781778) | gut metagenome | biome: gut microbiome | host: Homo sapiens | place: Madagascar | study: EMG produced TPA metagenomics assembly of the PRJNA485056 data...
AAAATTGTGAGAAAGTCTATGATTATTTAATGGATTTTAATGCATAAACAATTGACAAAGCCTAAGATTATGTATATGAAGAAGACAAGACGTCTCATATCGTTTTAATGTTTTAATTCAAACTTTTCATATTCGTTATCTTTGTATATAGTCACTTCTGAATAGTCATTATTATATGTGAATTCTTGATTAGAATCCTTATTCATTGAATCATCTATTCGAATTATATAACCATCCTTATTGTAGGTGTATGTGTATTCATGATCAAATGTTGAAGGTGGATAAGAGGTAAATTTTTCATAGACTATATGATCACCATCATAATCAAATTCATATGTTGAACTAAGTTCATCATTGTAATAGTTATTAATCGAAGTCATTTTCCCATCTTCTTTATATTCAAATATTTCTTTATTTAAGTTTGAATAACACACTACCTTAGAAGGTGAACCATTATCATATAGTTCATATTCAGTAGTAATAGCACCAGATTTATCAGTCTTAACAAGTTTTACAAGATTAGCATTCGTGTCATATTCAAATGTAATTTCGTTATCCCCATCATTTGTACCAACTTTGTATATTAATTCATTCTTGAAGCAATAATACCAACCATCATCTCTTACATAAAAGATACTTCCATCATCCTTATATTCAACTCTATAGTGTTCATCTTGTGTACAATAAATATCAATAATCTTATCTTCTTTGTCTAATAGATAAACTGTATAATTACTTTTCTTAAATAGCTTTTGATGATTTGATGATAATAACCGATAATCATCATAGTAAACAGAATCTAAATCATTGCCGATATAAGTGCTCTTACCTTGATAATAGTCAACGTTTCTTTCATCTTTAATAGATGAAGCATAGTCAAAATCATAGTCTATTAGGATTTTCTTATAAAAAGTACCATTAGAATCACATACATCATAGCCATCTTTTAAGTCTTTAATCAATTCTTTTGTCTTGGCACCATCAGTTTCTTTTAGTGATTTGTCTAATGTCTTTGTCGCATTATAATATTCTCCATTGATTATATAAGCGTTAAATAAATCAATATATGCAGTTTCATCGCTTACGTTTTCCATTATCTTATTGTTTAATGAAGATATTTCATTATCTACATCATAAGTCTTTTGACAAGATGCTAAAAAGATAATAAGTATACATACAAACAAACGTTTCATAGTTATTTCCTCCTAAACTTGCTAATTATTTTTTCTTCTATTTACAACTTAATTATAAAATATGCATTCTAACTTGTGAATTGACAAATTAGTTAACGTAGTATTAACTATAAGTTAATAGGGAGAGGGTAATATGCACAATGATTCATTAGAAATTTTTGTGAAGGTGGTTGAATATAAAAGCTTTAGTGCTGCTTCAAGAGTTTTGTATATAAGTCCGGTAGCGATAAGAAAACATATCAATAAGTTGGAAAAAGAACTTGGTGTTAGCTTATTTAAAAGAAGTTCTAAGGGTGTCGTCTTAACGGAAAAAGGTGAGATTTTATATGATGCTGTAAAGAGAATGCAAGAGATTTATGATGAATGTTTAATAAAACTAAAGGGCGATAGAAAAAGTAAGATAAGGGTTGGTTTATCTCGTCATTTCTTGCTTGGTAATACTGATATCGTATTTAAGTGGCTTTTTGACAATAATAATTATCAAGTTGATATTGTAGAAATAGATGAAAGCTATAGTTTTGTGGAAGATAATCTAGATAAGTTAGGAAAAGAAGTTGATATCCTTATAGGATCTAGTTTGAAAGATTTAAACAAACATTATCAACAGACAATAATCACTTTCATTAAGCCGGGTTTGCTTGTTCCTAAAACTCATAGACTCATAAACAACAAAGTAATCACAATAAAAGATATTAAGGATACTAATATTTATGTTAATGGTGTTTGTTCTTGCCAAGAACTTAATGAAGTAGTTCAAGTATTAAAAGATTATTCAAATATTATTATGATTAATGAAAAAAATGACTTAGCTAATAAGTATCAAGATTGTATTAAAGAGAATAATCTATTGTTTTGTACAAACTATCTATCAACAGATTTTATAGATGCATCAATCATACCATTAGATTTCGCAAAGCCTGTTCCGTTTTCTTTTGTATATTTAAAGACATGCGATTATGAAATTAAACATTTTGCGAATTGTATGAAGGAAAACTATAATAAGTATTATGAACAAAAAATTAGAGATTAAATATACAGCTTTAAAAGATGACTTATTAAAGCTAGAGAAAGATACTACTGAGACAATTAATTCTCAAATAGAGGAACTTGCGAAGAAACAAGAGATTTCTAAGATGCCAGAATTAAAGGCTAATCTATTAGAAGAATACAATCTTTTAAATGATGCCTCTAAATTATTCTTAGATTCGGCTAGTAAGTGTAGTAAGACTGCTGATACTATTAAGACTCAAATTAAAGAATATGAGAAGTATGAGGAAAGGGTAGATAAGAATAAGAAAGTAATTAGTAAGCCTAATACCATGTTGGATTATCAAGAAAACAAGAGTAATCACTTTGCGAAAGGAAATACCTTCTATAAATTATTCTGGGTCTTCTTTATTGGCTGTTTTGCAGGTGTTGTGATCGAAACAATATTCTGTATTGTCACAAGAGGCCATTACGAATCTAGAGTTGGCCTAATATGGGGGCCATTTAATCTAGTATATGGTTTTGGTGCTTTAGTATTATCAGCCTTTCTATATAAGTATCGTAATAGATCAAGAATCTATTCCTTCATCGGTGGTTTTATCACTGGAAGTATTGTTGAATATTTATGTTCCTACTTTCAAGAACTAATGTTTGGATCAACTTCTTGGGACTATTCTAATTTCCCTTTTAATATAAACGGTAGAATTTGCCTATTATATTCATTATTCTGGGGAATCTTAGGTATTTTATGGATTAAAGATATTTATCCATTCATGTCAGAAATGATTCTAAAGATACCTAATAAAATAGGCAAAAAACTTACAATGGTACTACTAGTATTCATGATTGTTAATAGTCTTGCCACAGGTGCTGTAGTCTTTAGATGGAAAGATAGATTACAGGGAGTAGAAGCTAATAATAAGATAGTGGAAACTATTGATAAGTTATATCCAAACGAAAGAATGGAAAAGATATTTGCGAATATGAAATTTAATTAACAGCTTAAATGCTGTTTTTATTAACCTCTAGTTAATGCGTGTTAACTTATTAATATCTATTTTTTTTATAGGGGCTATGATAAAATTCAAGAAACAAGGAAAATCAATAATATGTTTAAAAGAATTTATCGTTCAATATTTAATAGGTTAAGACAAACATCACTACTATTAGTGGTGATGTTTGTTATATCACTGCTGTTATGTGTTACCTTTTCAATCAAGAATGTAAGCGATGTATTAAATAATAAGATTGCAGCCAGTGTTAATCCTGTTGTTTCTATTAATGCCGCTAACTCTGTTTTTAGTTGCCAAAGAGATTATGATTCACTTAGAAAGATTGGCTATCAAGAATATTGTGAGATGTATTATGAGGATTATTATCAATTAATCGATGAATTAAAGCCACAATATTATGATTTAAATATGACAATGACTATGCAATCGCTTGTCTCATATAGCGATGAGGGACTATTGTATGACGTAGATGGTGATTTATTGAGCAAAATCAAAAGAAATAAAGTTAGTGAAGAAGATATACAAGAAAAGTTGCCTTCATTAGATGGCTGGTTAAGTGGTAAATACGAGTATCTTCGGTCTATTCCATTATGTAGTACCAACAAAAGTGAATTTACCGACTTATATTATCATTTTAATGAAGCAGCTATAGAAGAAGGTAGAACCTTTAATGATGATGAAATAGACAATGGAGCATCGACCTGTGTCTTAACTTCTAATATCTATCTTTATAAGGATGGCTCTTTTAATGAAATTGAAGTTGGAGATCATATCAAATATAGTATTGCGCAAGTACTAGATGGCGAAGTAAATACTTATGAAGAATATGAATTTGAAGTAATTGGTATCTTAAATGGAGACAAATATCGCAATCATAATGATACTATTGGTAGATCATATGTTATCATTCCTGAAAAAACATTCATGGAAATTTATGAGGATGTTAAGTCTTATAAACTTAGTGAATTTGATTATATTCAGGTTTATCCAAGCATCATTACTTTAAATTCTTTTAATGATATTGATAAATTTGTTGAGAAAATTGGGGAACTAAATGAATTTGGTGACCGCAACTATAAATATGAAACAGCCTTAGATGCCTACTATGGCTTTGCGGGTAATTTAGATACCTTGTCTTTGAATTCGGACATCTTATTTAAGTTCTCTTTTGTCGTATCTATCTTATTAATTATCTTTATCGTTAGCCTAGACTTAAATAGACGTAAAAAGGAAATAGGCTTATTAGCTTCTTTAGGAGAAAGTAAAGTTGCTATCATGGTACAACTGGTACTTGAATATTTGATTATCATTGTCTTTACGATGATAATAGCGGCTTTTGTGTCTAATATAATATCTAATCAATTCATCGATAAGATTGATCTAAATCCTGAAGTGAGTGACATCTTTAATGATAAGACCCTGGATTATTCTGATAGTATCTCAATTTTAAATAAAACTAAGTTAAGTATCGACTTTGTTGATTTGATCAAGATATGTTTAATCCAAACTGTGGTTATATTGTTTACGATAATACTTAGCACAATACAAATTTTTACTATCAAAGTTAGAAAAATAATGATTGATGAATAGGAGACGTCTATGAAAGAAATATTAGAAATTAAGGATTTATCATACTACTACAAAGATGGTTCTAATACTAGAGTTATTTTTGATAAGTGTAACTATAGTTTTGAACAAGGAAAATTCTATTCTATTGTTGGGGAATCAGGAAGCGGTAAGACAACACTATTGATGTTACTAGCAGGACTAGACGAGCCAAAGGAAGGTAGTGTCTTATATAAGGGTGAGGATATCAAGGATATTGGCTATGATAATTATCATAAGAAGGATGTTCAAATTATCTTTCAAAACTATAATTTATTAAATTATTTAAATGCCTATGACAATATCTTAACTGCCATCAGTATTACTGATAAGAAAAGACAAGTTGATAAGGATATGTTAAATGGCTATTTAAGTCGTTTTGGCATTGATGAAACTAAGGCTAAGCGTAAAGTAAATAAATTATCGGGTGGTGAGCAACAACGTGTGGCAATAGCTAGAGCAGTTGCCTGTGATGGGGAAATTATCTTAGCCGATGAGCCTACTGGTAATCTAGATTATGAAACATCTTTAGGAATTATTAAATTATTTAGAGAACTAGTGGAAACATTCGGTAAGACTATTATTATGGTTACTCATAATAATGAATTGGCTAATATGTGTGATCATGTAGTTCACATTGATCAAAAAACTAAGAATGTCTTATGAGTAAACATTATTTTAAAAGAATATTTGAATCAATCATCACAAGAAGAAAAGACTCAATTCTGATTTTTTCGATTATCTTTATCTTGTCTTTCTTTATTATTGTCGCAACCTGTATATCTAGACTTGGCACTAATATCTCAAATAGTGTAAAAGACAATATGGAAATAAGTGTTTATACAAATGATGTTGAGTTTAAAAATAATGAAGATTGTGTAGATATCGATGATGAATTTACTTATTATTGTAGAGATAATAATTGTAGTTATGAATCTTCTTATGGCACTAAAGCTTATATAAAAAATGAATATGGAAATAAGTCTGAAGGTATCTTAGCTTCAGCTGTATCCTATGATGCCTTTACAAGTTCAAACTATGAAATAACTAATTATTTTAGTGATACCAATCAAGTATTGGTAAATGCTGGTATGTTAATAGAAGAAGGGGATAAGATAGATATCTATATTAAGGATAAACCTTATACCTTTGAAGTAGTTGGCTTTTTTATAAATAACGATTCTTCTATATCTAGTAAAAATCCTTATTATGATGGAGAAACAAAGTTCATCATAAATAAAGATGAATTCTTTAGCATCGCTAAAGAAAATAACATAAAGCTTACACCAAACTATATGGGTATTAAAACTTATGGAACAACTTATGAAGAACTAGAGCTAACTTTTAAAGACATTATTGATAAAGAAGCTAAGAGTTATACAATTAGCTCTAATATTGATGAATATAACAAGGTAGTTAAACCAAGTGAGAGTTTAAAAGATCTTTATAATGTGATTATGATTGTTATGGTTATTATTAGTTGTTTATTACTTATTAATGTCATTACTTTCTTAAATGAGAAGCGAATTCATGAATACGCGGTGTTGTTGGCGATAGGGCAAAGTAAATTATTATCAATTATTTCTTTTGCGCTTGAGATATTAATAATAGCTTTCTTAGCTATATCATTATCTTTCCCTTTGGGTATAAGAGTAGCTAAGTCTTCTGCCGATAAGATGCTGGAGGCTAATATTAAAAGACAAGAGCGTATGGCAATGATATCAGGTAATCAAGAAGACTTTGATATTTTCAATAAACAATTAGCTCTATATGAAGAATATGAGATAAGTATAAGTACTTTAGACGTTGTTTATATCTATTTAATTAATGATAGTTTTATTCTTATTTCATGTTTATTTGCGTTTATTTCGATTAGCAAGCTTAAAGCACGTCAACTTCTATTAAATTGATGTATAATGTCTTTATCGATAAAAGAAACTGATTATATCTTTTATTTATAGAGAGAAACGTTTTGGTGCAAGTTTTAGTAAAAGATATAAGTGACACTTCTTTAGAATCTATTTAAAAGATAGGTCGTTACTCGCGTTAAGAGCTTAGAGTTAAAGACAAGGTGGTACCGTGCTTATGCACCTTTGTGCTACCTTTTTTATTTTCATAAGGAGAGGATTATGTATCAAACAGTAAAAGGAACTTACGATTTATTGCCAGAAGAACTACAAAATTTCGAAGATCTTCAAGATTCATTTAGAATCATGCTTGATTTATATGGCTACAAGCTAATGAAAACACCAGTATTTGAATATGCAGGCGTTTTTAGAAAAGACAATGATACCAGTGATATGGTGACTAAGGAGATGTATACTTTTTCTCCTAATGATAAGGACTTATATACTTTAAGACCTGAGGGTACTGCGGGTATTGTAAGAAGTGTTATTCAAAATAAGCTATATATGGACACTCCAGTTAAATTAGCTTATATTGAGGAAATGTTTAGACATGAGCGTCCTCAAAAAGGAAGACAACGTCAATTTACTCAAATGGGTATTGAAAATATTGGCGAAAAGTCACCTTTGGTTGACGCAGAAACTATTGCCCTAGGTTATAACTATATTAAGTTAGTAGGTCTATCAAATGTTAAAGTATTGATTAATACATTGGGAGATAGCGTATCTAGAGTTAATTATGCTAATGCGCTGAAGGCACATTTTGAAAGCTATAAGGATGATCTTTGTGAGGATTGTAAGAATCGTTTAGTTAAAAATCCATTAAGAATCTTAGATTGTAAGGTTGATAGAGAAAAAGACTTTGTAAAGAATGCCCCTAAGATGAAAGACTATTTAACTGCTGAAGCTAAGGAATATTTCGAGAAGGTAAAAGCTTACTTAGATGTATTAGAGATTCCTTATGTTGTAGAAGATTCACTTGTAAGAGGCTTGGATTATTATACCGATACGGTATTTGAAGTTGTTTCAACCGATGAAAGTGCTGGAGCACAATCAACTGTTTTTGCGGGCGGTCGCTATGATGATTTAGTTAAACAATTAGGTGGTCCTGAATTATCAGGCATTGGCTTTGCGATTGGACTAGAACGTTTATTAATCTTAGCTAAGGCTGAGGATGCCTTGGCTCCAATTGAAGAAGAAATCGATTGTTATGTCATTGATATGACAAAGGGTAGTTCTTATGCGCTTGAGGTAGCTACTACTTTACGTAATAACTTCTATACTACTGAATTAAATTATTATGATCGTTCAATGAAGTCACAATTTAAGTCAAGTGATCGTAAGCATGCCATTTATGTTGTGATTATTGGTGAGGATGAAATGAATAATCGAATGGTTACTATTAAAAATACGATTACTAAGGAACAAAATACAATCAAGTTTGATAAATTAATTGATTATCTTGAAGAAAGAGAGGACAGATAAATGTATAGGACACATACTTGTGGACAATTAAGAAAAGATGATGTAGGTAAAACAGTAGAATTAGCTGGTTGGGTTTCAAAGAGAAGAAATCTTGGTTCTATTGTCTTTATTGATTTAAGAGACCGTTATGGTATTACTCAAATTACTTTCGATGAGGCTCATACTGAGGCTATCAAGGATGTAAGAAATGAATATGTTCTTTGGGTAAATGGTGAGGTTAGTGCCAAGGAAGTACCTAATCCTAAGCTTGAAACTGGTGAGATTGAAGTTTTAGTAAAGGAAGTTAAGGTGTTAAATTCTTCTAAGACTACTCCAATGATTATTGCGGATGAAACAGATGCTCTTGAGGATTTAAGATTAAAGTATCGTTACTTAGACTTAAGAAGACCTGTGCTTCAAAAGAATTTAATTTTAAGAGATAAGGTTACTACTATCTTTAGAAGAGTTTTGCATGATCATGATTTTATTGAAGTAGAAACTCCAATTCTATCTAAGTCTACTCCTGAGGGCGCTAGAGACTATCTTGTTCCTTCTCGTTTATATAATGGTAAGTTCTATGCCTTGCCTCAATCTCCACAAATCTATAAACAATTGTTGATGATTTCAGGTATGGACCGTTATTTCCAAATTGCTAGATGTTTTAGAGATGAGGATTTAAGAGCTGATAGACAACCTGAATTTACACAAATCGATATGGAAATGAGTTTTGCGAGCGAAGAGGACTTGTTTGCGATTGTTGAAGACTGTATGCATGAGGTATTTAAGGAACTTAAGGGTATTGAACTTGAAAAGTTCCCAAGAATTAAGTACTTAGATGCAATGGAGAAGTATGGTAGTGATAAGCCAGATTTAAGATTTGAGATGTTACAACATAATGTAACTGAATTGTTTAGAAATTCTGAATTCTCAGTATTTAAGACTAATCTTGAAAACAATGGTGTAATCAAGGCTATCAAGGTTGATAATCATAGCTTCTCTCGTAAGGAAACTGATAAGTTCTCTGAGTTTGTAAAGATTTATAAGGCAAAGGGTGTCGCTTTTGTTAAGTATGAGAATAATGACTTTACAGGCGGTATTGCTAAGTTCTTGAGTGATGATGAAAAGAATGCTTTGAGAAATGAATTTAGCTTAAGTGAAAATGATACCTTGTTGTTTGTAGCTGATAAGAAGTCAATTGCCGATGTAGCTTTAGGTGCTTTACGTTGTAAGGTCGCTAAGGAACTAGGTTTAATTAATGAGAATAAGTTCTGTTTTGCGTGGATTGTAGAGTTCCCAATGTATGAATGGAGTGATGACAGACAAAGATATGAGGCTGCATCAAACCCATTCTCTTGTCCAAGAGATGAGGATATCGCAAAACTTGAGGATGATAAGGGTAACTGTTTCTCTAGAGCTTATGACCTTGTATTAAATGGTTATGAATTATCAAGTGGTGCTATTAGAATCCATGATCAAGATGTTCAAGCTAAGGTGTTTAAGGCACTAGGTTTAAGTGAAGAACAAGCTAAGGAAAGATTTGGTTTCTTCTTGGATGCTTTCCAATATGGTATGCCACCAGAGTGTGGTTGTGGTATTGGTCTAGAAAGACTTATCATGATCTTGTGTGGTACTGATAATATCAAGGATGTTGTTGCTTTCCCTAAGACTGCTACAGCTTATGATTTGATGGCTGATGCACCAGGTAATGTAGATCAAGAACAACTTGACGCATTAGACTTAATTGTTAAAGAAAAGTAAAATAAATGGCATGTATATCATGCCATTTATTGTAAGGAGATTATTTTGATGAAGAATTTATTTACTAAGAGAAATATATCGTTACTTGTTTCGATGCTGGTAATCTTATGTTTCTATTTGTTGCCAGATATGACTTGGGGCCTGTCTCATGAGGCATTGTGGGCAATAGGTATCTTTTTTGCCTCACTTATCATGTGGATTAATGTGTCTATTGATTGGCCATCACTTATTTCGTTATTCATGATAGGATTACTTCCATCTTATGGCTTTAATAAGATGTTACAGGGATCATTTGGTAATTCAACAGTAGCTTTCCTGTTGTTTACTTTTATTCTTGTTTATCCTTTATCACAGACTAATTTTGTAAGAAGAATTACGATAGCTTTTATTACTAATAAGGTGGCTAGAAAGGGACCATGGCATTTTGTATGTTTCTTGTTTGGGGCTATTACTTTCATTGGCCTATTTATTTCACCTTCAGTTTTGTTTGTAGCTTTCTTACCTTTCTTAGAGGATATCTATAAGGTTTTGGATATTAAAAAGGGTAGTAAGACTGGTAATATGCTTATGATGGGAACTGCTTTTTGTATCTCATTATCTTCGGGTATGACTCCTATTGGTCATGTTTGGCCAACTTTGGCGATGAGTTATTTTGCAGGTAGTGAAATTGGTTATCCTATTAGCGCTTTTGAATATATGGCCTTTGGTATTCCTACTGGTGTTGTTTTATTGGTTTTACTTGTTTTAATCTTTAAGTTTATTTATAGACCTGATGATATTAAGGATATTGATACTGCTAAGGCAATTAGTTTAAAAGGAAGTATTGCTAAGGCGGATGCTCGTGAGAAGGCTATTATCGGCGTTTTGGTGCTAGTGGTGTTCTTGTGGATTTCACCATCTCTTGTAAAGAATGCAATGCCTGAGTATTATGCCTTGATTAATGGCATGACAACAGCGATGCCACCACTTCTTGGCTGTATCTTGATGTTTGTGATTTCTTTTGATGGTAAGCCATTATTAAACTTTAAAGAGGCAACTACTAAGGGTGTTATGTGGGGTTCTATTTTGATGACAGCTGCTGCTACTTTAGTTGGGGCAACACTTACTAATAAGGATTTAGGTATTTCTACTTGGTTATCTGATATGATGGGTCCTGTTGCCAGTGGCTTATCGGTTAGTGTTCTTGTCTTTTTCTTTGTAGCTTGGGCTGTAATTGAGACTAATTTCTCTAGTAATATTGTTACTACAACTGTTGTTTCTTCAATTATGCTTACAGTGCTATCATCACTTCCGAAAGGAACAATTTGTATTCCAGCTGCTATTTGTTTGATTGGTTTTAGTGCTGGTATTTGTAATATGACGCCAGCTGGGCAATCTACTATTAATACGGTGGCTATCGGTTCTGGTTGGACTGATAGTAAGTCAATGTTTGTGTGGGGTGGTGTTTTTGCGGTCGTTTCTATTATCGTGATTAGTTTGTTGGGTTATAATCTAGGTGCTATTTTTATGGCTATTTAGGCTATAATTATAAGAAAGAAGGAGGATCTAATACATGCCAGTAAAAATTGATACTGATACTTGTGTAGGATGCGGTGCTTGTACTGATGTTTGTCCTACAGGCTCTTTAAATCTTGATGCTGATGGAAAGTGCCTAGTAAACGAAGATACTTGTATTGATTGTGGTGCTTGTTGCGGTACTTGCCCAACAGGTGCAATTTCTCAATAATAATATCAATGAGTTGATACCAAGCTTAGCTTGGTATTTTTTTATTGTTTTGATGTAAAATAGATGGGTATGAAGAAAGATTATATTTTACCTAATATTAAGGAAGCAAGAAGAAGAAATAACACAGAGGAGATTGCTAGACTAACATATAATGTTGATGAAAAATATTTGAATCTAGGAAAGGACAAGAAGTATCTCATCAAGACTCATGGTTGTCAGGCAAACTTTAGAGATTCGGAGACTATTGCAGGTCTTTTGGAGGAGCTTGGTTTTATAGAAACAACAAGTGAAGAGGATGCTGACATCGTTTTGATTAATACTTGTGCTATTAGAGAGGGTGCTGAGGATAAGGTTTTTGGTGAAGTTGGTGCTTTAAAAAGACTCAAGAGGGAAAGACCTGAGATGCTTATTGGAATCTGTGGTTGTATGGCTCAGGAAGAGAAGACAGTTACCACTTTATTAGAGAAGTATCATCAAGTAGATATTATTTTTGGTACTCATAATATTACTTCTTTGCCTAAGATGATTTATGACATCTATAATGCGAACAAAAAGAGGGCTGTTGAGGTCTTTTCTAAGCAAGGCGAGGTTATTGAGAATGTTCCAGTTACTCGTTTATCAAGTCATAAGGCTTCAGTAAATATTATGTATGGTTGTGATAAGTTCTGTACATATTGTATTGTGCCTTATACTCGTGGTAAGGAGAGAAGCAGACTACTTGAGGATGTTGTTAAAGAAGTGCAAGAACTTAAGGATACTGGTTATAAGGAAGTGTGTTTACTTGGTCAAAATGTTAATGCCTATGGTAAGGATTTAAAGTTGGGTTATGATTTTGCGACTTTATTGACTGAAGTGGCTAAGACTGGTATCAATAGAGTTCGCTTTATGACTTCTCATCCTTGGGATTTTAATGACAATATGATTATGGCGATTAAGAATAATAAGAATATTTGTCCTTATATTCATTTGCCTGTTCAATCTGGTTCTAATAGTATTCTTAAGAAGATGAATAGAAGATATACTATTGAGGATTATAAAAATTTATTTGATCGTTTAACTTCAAATTTAGATAATTTTGCCTATACTACTGATATCATTGTTGGTTTCCCTAATGAGACTGATGAGGACTTTAAGGCAACTTTAGATATTGTCGATTACTGTCAATATGATAATGCCTTTACTTTCATTTATTCACCAAGAAGTGGTACACCAGCTGCTGTAATGGAGGATGAAACACCAAGAGCGGTTAAGGAAGCACGTTTGCAAGAACTTAATAAGAAGGTTGCTTATTATGCTAATATGAAGAATCAAAAGTATTTGAATCAAGTGGTTGAGGTATTAGTTGATGGCACTTCTAAGAAAAATGATGCGGTTTATTCGGGTTATACAAAGGAGAATAAGCTTGTTAATTTTAAGGCTGATGATGTTCAAATTGGCGATTTGGTTAATGTAAGAATAACTGAGTGCATGTCTTTCTCTTTAAATGGTGAGTTTGTGGGCAAAGTAGTTGAATAAAATTCTAAATTTGATATAAATAAGTTAACAAATACAAGGAGGAAATGTATATGAAATTTGTATGTAAAGTATGTGGTTATATTTATGAGGGCGATGCTGCTCCTGCAGAATGTCCAGTATGTCACGCTAAGAGTGATATGTTTGAAGAAGTAAAAGGTGAAATTAAGTTAGCTGCTGAACATAAGTTTGGCGTATATGGCGAAACAGTTAAGAATAATCCTGATATTTCTGAGGAAGATAAGAAGTATATCTTCGATCAATTAATGGCTAACTTCAATGGCGAATGTTCAGAAGTTGGTATGTATCTATGCATGGCTAGAATTGCTCATAGAGAAGGTTATCCTGAAATTGGTTTATATTGGGAAAAGGCTGCTTATGAAGAAGCTGAGCATGCTGCTAAGTTTGCTGAATTATTAGGTAGCGATTTAGAAGTTAATATGACTGATTCTACTGCTAAGAACTTAAAGTGGAGAGTTGATTGCGAATATGGCGCAACAGCAGGTAAGATGGAATTAGCTACTTGTGCTAAGAAGAATAACTTAGATGCTATCCATGATACAGTTCATGAAATGGCTAGAGATGAAGCAAGACATGGTAGAGCTCTAGAAGGCTTATATAATAGATACTTCAATAAATAATCGTTTAAATCAACAAAACCGCAGTAATGCGGTTTTGTTGTGCTATTAATGAGGAATTTCAATAAAATCATTATTATCTTTAGAATCATAATTACTTAAATCAATATTGTCTGATTTACTTCTATTGCATATCCAACAAAGAGTTTGTAAATTATTCGGTTCAGTTTTACCACCTTTAGAAATAGGAATGATATGGTCTACTTCTAGTAATAGATTTGGTTCGTTATAAACAGAATTGCCACATCTCTGACATGTCCAATTATCTCTAGCTAAAATAGATTCTCTTATTTGTTTTGTTAGTTTTACTCTTTGATAACCACTAGCTTTTTCTTTTTTGTAAATGTTTTCAACATTTTCAATTATTTCGTTTATTTTGTTTGGTGTTAATACCGATTTATAGCTAAGTTTAGAAGCTCCTTGTGGTGAAATGTATTGCATTTTTAAGTATGGTATTTCTTCGAGCATGTATTCTCTAGCTCTATCATTTCCACAATTGTTTGCTGCATGAATTAGTTCATTTACGCATTTTTTTTAGTCTATGAAGAAGACTTACGGTTTCGTCATTTATTACTAGATTATAATATTTAACAAGATAATCGAATTGCTTATAAGATTCAAAATTAGCTACTAATTGCGATGATGCTCTTCTGGTCCTTTGGTAAGTACCTTCTCCAAATAATGCGTTCATACACATTGTAATGTTTATATAATAATCAATTTCATCTAATTCTTCATCTTTGATTTTTAATGCTTTGGCTTTTAAATAAGAACTAATTAAAAGCAATGCTATAATTACCGCTATAATGACGAACAGAACGAATAAACCTAGCTTATAAGAATCGTTTGTATTATTCATTTACTTTATCCATTCTATTTAGAATTCATCGCATCTCTTATAGAGCCAAATACTTCTTTGTGGGTTAAACGAACTGAAGTGTTTTTAGCTTCTAAATCAGCTTCGTCTAATTTGATTTCGATACTATCAGAATTAGTTAATTTCGAATATTCTTCCATACTTAGGACAACCATAGATCCATAGCCGTTTTTAGTTAAGAATACTTGTTTTCCTTGTTCGATAGCTTTTTCGATTTCTGGTAAATTGTATGTTAAGTCTGATATTGGTCTTATTTCTATCATTGTTTATCTCCTTGTTTTCTGTACAAGTATTCTATCATTTATATTGCTAATGTTATAATTAAGACACGTAGTTTTCTTGAATTTAATTAACTTTTTATTCTATAATTACGAAGTATACTTATGGAGGATATCATAATGGAAAAAGTTCGCTTAATGGCTCTTGGTGGTTTAGACGAAGATGGCAAAAATATGTATTGTGTTGAGATTGATGACGATATTTTTGTCGTTGATGCAGGTTTAAAATATCCCGAGAATCAACAGTTAGGCGTAGAATATGTAATTCCTGATTTTGATTATTTAATAGAGAATAAAGATCGTGTTAAGGGTATTTTCATCACTCATGGTCATGATGATGTAATGAAAGCTTTAACACATGTTTTAAGAGTGGCTGATTTTGAGGTATATGCGACTGCATTGACTGCTAAGGTTATTGAAGAAGATTTACCTAAGAATTCTAAGAAGAGGATCAATATTTTAAGAAGAGATGGTTCTTATACTATTGCTGGTCATAAGATTCATACTTTCCCTGTAATGATGTCTATTGCGGATGGTGTTGGTTTGATTTTTGAGACTGATCAAGGTTCTATTGTTTATACTAGTGAATTTATTGTTGACTATGATTTAACATTTGAAGCTTTTTCAATGAACATGAATGTCTTATCTAAGATTGGTGATCATGATGTCTTGTGTTTGATGTCGGAGTCAGTTGGTGCTAATAAGGATGGTTATACAGCTCCTAAGCATCGTATTACTGATATGATTGAGCCTTATATCGAGAATATTGGTGATAGAGTAATTATTACTTTATATAAACAAAATCTATATCGTATTATTGAAATTCTTGAGTTGGCTAAGAAATATAAAAGACAAGTATATTTCTATGATGAGAGTCATTTAAAACTATTAAAGGCTGTTGAAGAATTAGGCTATTATCATATTCCTGCTGGTACTATTGTTACTAAGAAGAATTTTAGTAATGATTTAACTAATGTGATTTGTGTATTGTCTGGCAGTGGTAAACAAGTATTCAAGTTATTGAATAATATTGCGATTGGTGAAGACAGTAAGTTTGAATTAAAGAAGAATGATTTAGTAATCATTGCATCTCCTGTGGTTCCAGGTACTGAAAAAGAGGCTGCAGCTATGGAGGATGATCTTTATAGAGCTGATGTAAGAATTGTTAAGTTGAATAAGAATGATTTATTGTCTATGCATGCTTCTAAGGAAGATTTGAAGACGATGTTGTATCTTGTTAAGCCTAGATATTATTTACCTGTAAAGGGTCAATATTATGATTTGATCAACAATGCGGATATCGCTGTTGAAATGGGCTATACACCTGATAAGATTATTATTCTTGATAATGGTCAATTCGCTACTTTTGAGAATCAAAAGCTTGTTTCTACAAGAGATTCTATTGAATTAGACGAAATCTTAATTGACGGTAGTGATAAGGCTGACGTATCTGGTATGGTGCTAAAAGATCGTGAAACTTTAAGTACAGATGGTGCGATTGTATGTGGTATTGTCCTTGATTTTAAGACTAAGGACTTAATTGGGGGACCAGATGTTCAAAGTAGAGGTGTTATCTATCTAAAGGATGCTGAAAACTTATTAACTGAAATAGGTAATATTTTATGTGATACAGTGGCTCAAGCTGTTAAAGAAAATAGATATGATAATATGAAGGTTAGAGTAGAGGCTAAGGAAAAGATCCAAGCCTATGTACTTAGAAATACAGGCAAGCGTCCGATGATTTTGCCTGCTATTGTGGAAGTTAATGGAGGAAAATAATGCCTAGAAAAAAGAAAGAAATTGTCCCTGATGATCCCTTTAATTATGCTGGGCTGATATCTTTTCTATGCGTTGCAGCTCTAATTTATTTTTCGATCACCAAAACAGGCCCTGTTGGCTTGTTTATTAATAACTTACTATCTTATTTGTTTGGAAACTTATATTTAGTCTTATTAATAAGTCTTTTTGTGTGTGCCTTTATTAATGTATTCTTAACTAAGAAAGTTAAGTTTAATGTATGGTTTTACATTGGAATTGGTGTTTTAAATGTAGCAGTTATGTTACTTTCAACTGTTTTATTCTATGGTAAAGTAAGCGAATTTCCTTTTACTATAGTTAGTACTGCATTCTCATATATAAAATTATTATTTACAGTTGACGTAATCTTTGGTGGGGGACTAATTGGAACCTTATTAATGTATTTTTGCATGTCAACTTTTGACTATGCTGGTACTATAACTATTTTGGTTTTATTGTTTCTTATAGCTGCCATACTATTAATACCACTTGGTGTTTATAAGGTGTTTATTAATGGTGCCAAGGATGCAAGTATTAACACAATCCATGGTGTTAAAGATAGAGTCAATGACATGAATGAGAGACGTCAAATTAAGAATGAACTTAATAGACTTGAACTTGAAAGAAGAACTAAATTAGCTAATCGTCAACGTATTGAAGAGGAACAAAGAAGAGCTAGCCTTCAAAGGGATATCCATAATATCTTTAATGAGAACTTATCTATTCCTACAATGGAAAAGGAAGAAGAAAAGATTGAAGATGTTAAGAATACTAGCGATTTCTCTAAGACTTATTTCTTAGATGATGATGTTAAGGTCGAACAAACAAGTTTGGATGTTGGCGGGCTCGAATCTGGGCTCGAATCTGGGGGCTCGAATCTTGGGCTCGAATCTGACGGGCTCGAATCCAAAGTTGATGATTCTACAAAAGTAAAAACCGATATAGAATTAGAGCCTGTGCTTAATGATGATGAAGTAGAGCCTGTACATAAGAATAAAATATATCATTTACCACCTATGTCACTTCTTACCAATATTGCATCTTCAAAGGCTAGTAACATCAATAAGAATTCAGCTGAGGTAAAGGGACAAAAGTTAATTGAAATATTAAGTAACTTTGGTATCCAGGCTAGATTAACTAATACTTTCATTGGCCCAAGTGTTACTAAGTTTGAGATTGTTCCCGATGAGAATATTAAGGTAAATAAGATTAGCGGTATTTCCGACAATATCAAGATGGGTTTGGCTGCTAAGGATATTAGAATCGAAGCGCCAATTCCTGGTAGGAGTGCTGTTGGTGTTGAAATACCTAATGCGGAGAATGTAATGGTTCGCATGTCAGAACTTACCAAGAGCGAGAAGTTTAAGGATAAATCTAAACAATTATTATTCACTTTGGGTAAGGATTTGATGGGTGAGCCAGTATACTGCGAACTAAACAAGATGCCACATTTACTTGTAGCTGGTGCAACTGGTTCTGGTAAGTCTGTTTGTATGAATACGATTATCATTTCTTATTTATTAAGAAGTGATCCAAAAGATTTAAAGATTGTCTTGATCGATCCTAAGAAAGTTGAATTTACACCTTATCATGACATACCACATTTATTGTGGCCAGTAATTACTGATTCAGATATGGCTAGCATGATGCTTAAAAAGGCTGTAGTTATCATGGAAGAAAGATATGATGCCTTTGCGGATGCTGGTGTTAGAGATATTAAGAGCTTTAATGACCTGGTAATTAAGCATAATGCAAGTGTTGGTGATGGTGAGTCTAAGATGAAAAAGATGCCATATATCGTTATCATCATCGATGAACTTGCTGATTTGATGATGACTGCTAAGAAAGAGGTTGAGGCATCAATACAACGTCTAACTCAATTATCACGTGCTTGTGGTATTCATATGATTGTTGCTACACAACGTCCAAGTACTGATGTTATTACGGGTTTAATTAAGTCTAATATTCCAAGTCGTATTTCTTTTGCGGTATCTAGTTCGATTGACTCAAGAACTATTCTTGATCAAACTGGTGCTGAAAAGCTGTTAGGACATGGTGATATGTTATATCTTCCTCAAGGAGAGAGTGGTCCAATTAGAGTTCAAGGTTGTTTTGTTACTGATGATGAGATTAAAAGAATCACTGATTATTGTAAGAAACAAGTTGGTCCTGATTATGATGACACTTATTTTGAGATTAAGAGAAACTTAGAAGGTGAGTCTTTCTCTTATTCAAGCGAGAGTAATAATCCACGTGAAAAGGATGCCTTGTATGATGAGGTAGTTGAATATGTAACGGAAGCTCAAAAGGCTTCTACTTCTTTACTACAAAGAAGATTTGGGATTGGTTATAATCGTTCTGCTCGTATTATTGATGAATTAGAAAAAAATGGCATAATTGGTCCAAGTAATGGTTCTAAACCACGTGAGGTGTACAAAAAGAAAGATGAAGAATAATTTTATTAAGACAAAGAAGTATAAGAATATCAATTTGTATTTATACTTTACATCTGATTATGATTTGAAGAAGCATCTATGCTTAAGCTTGTTGGCTTTCTTTATTGGTGACTATTCTAAGAAGTATCCAACTAAGGAGAAGATGACTTTTGCGAAGGATAATTTATATGCAGCTAACATCTATACCGGTTCTAAAGCTAGAGCCGGTTTAGCTTATTTCACAATTAAATATACTTTCTTGAATCCTTGTTTTGTGGATGTTGATGAAAAGGAATTTGTAGCTTTCTTTAAGGAATTAGTATTAAATCCTTATTTCTCAGAAGAACTATTAGAGGAATTTAAGACTATCTATAAGGCTAATATTCAAAGAAGCTTAGATAAGCCAAATAAGTATGCCTCTAATCGTGTAAATCAAATTATTGGGCAAGAAGATCCAATCTTTAATATTTATACAGTTGATAAGATTGAAATGATCGATTCAATTACCTTGGAAGATGTGAAGAATGTCTATCATGATTTGTTAAATAACTTTGGAGTAGATGTTTTCTTGATTGGTGATTATAGTGATGAATTATTAGGCTATGCCAAGAGTTTGATTAGGGAACATGATTATCATTTCAATAATTGTTCCTTAAATATTAATGAATTAGGTGAAGTTGTTGAAGATAAAAATGTATCACAATCATCACTGCAAATAGTCTATAAGACACCATTTAATCGTACTTCTAAGGAATTCTATGCTTATATGTTGGGTAATTCTGTGTTTGGCATTGTACCCACATCTTTATTATTTGATGAAGTTAGAGAAAAGCTTTCATTGTGTTACTATATTTCAGTTTTAGATTATAAGAATGAGGGTATTGTAAAGGTTTATACAGCTATTGATGGTAAGAATAAGGATGAGCTTGTTAAACAAGTTGATATACAACTTCAACGTATGATTAATAAGGATTATGATCCAATCAAATTAGACTTTGCACGTGCCTTATTAGCTGATTCTTTAAATGCTTTACAAGATAATACTGATGCCTATACTGAATATTATTTTATGAATAAATTAAATGGTATTGAGTGTAATAGACAAGAATATGTTAAGAATTTAGAAAGCGTTACTGTTGATGACATTAGTGAAGTGTTTAAGAAGTATCAACATGTATTAACTTATATGTTAAATGGAGTTAAAGATGAAAAAGATTCATAATGATTTTTTTGATGAAGATTTCTATATAGAGAAACTAGATAATGGGCTAGAGGTAGTTATTTTTAATAAGAAAGACTTCTTAACTACAGCCTGTGCTTTTGCGACATCTTATGGTGCTTTAAATACTAATGAAGTATTAGATGGTAAAGAGTATCATTTTCATCCAGGTGTAGCTCATTTCTTGGAACATAAGCTATTTGAGAGTGAAGATAAGAATATCTTTGAAGAATTTTCTAATATGGGTTGTAATGTCAATGCCTTTACTTCTTATCATGAGACTGTTTATTATTTTTCAACTACCAATAAAGAGATTGAAGAACCTTTGAATCTATTGTTAGATTTTGTCCAAAAATTAGATATTACTGATGAGAATGTTGAAAAAGAAAAGGGCATTATTTGTCAGGAGTTAGCCATGTATATGCAAAATCCTGATTCTCGTTTACTACAAGAGACTTATCGCTCTTTATATCATAATTATCCACTTAAGTATGATATCGGTGGCGATGAGACAAGTGTTAATGCGATTAGTAAGGATGAATTGGACTTATGTTATAAGATTAATTATCATCCAAATAATATGGTTTTATTGATTGTGTCGCCACTAGATGTGAATTATTTGATGGATATCGTTAAAGAGAATCAAAGTAAGAAGCATTTTGATAAGCAGAAGGATGTTAAGACTTTGATGATTGATGAAGATGATAGTGTTGTTAGAAAAGAATTTTCTTTTGAGATGGATATCAATATGCCAAAACATGTTTATGCGCTTAAATTAAAGCCTAATTTTAAGGATAGCGATGATATTGTTTACAAACAATGGTGTTTGGATTTGTATCTAAAGGCTTATTTCTCAAGTATCAATAAGGATTATCAAGAGTGGTTAAATAAGGGTTTAATAAATGATTACTTTGGTTATGAAGTAGATTTTGATAAGGATTATGCTTATATCTTGTTCTATAACGAGAGTGAAGAAGATAATATCAAGGAACTTGTTGATAATGAATTAAAGAAAGATTTAATTACAGAAGAAATTTTGACTTCTATTAAGCGTAGATATATTGGAAATAGCTTTGATACTTTAAATGATGTTGAGTCTTTTGATACTGGTTATGTAAGAGATTATGTGAATGGTATTGATTATTTTAAGAGTATTGAGATACTTACCCACATTTCTTTAGATGATTTAAAGGCCGTATTTAAGGGCTTTGATTACTCAAATTATGCACTTATCCACATTTTACCATGTGGAAAGTGATAAAAACTTGGGAATAATATGGGAATTTTCCTTTTAGTTAGCGTGCTAAATTATAGGTACAGGTAACTAGAAAGGAGAAAAATGAACGAATTTAGATTTTGCGGCAGAGCTCTAGAAACACCTGAACTCCTAGAGTCTGAAAAAGGAAGCAAGTATGCTCACTTATTTTTAAGAGTTGAACGCGAATATAAAAATAGTGATGGCACAGTAGATACTGATGATTTCAGAATCACTTGTTTCAAAAGTCTTGCTGAAGAGATCGAGAAGAATGTAAAGAAAGGTCAAACATTAATTATGAAGGGTCGTCTTCAGGAGAATAACTTCGTCAAGGATAATGGTGATACCATTTATAGAGCAGAGCTTGTCGGAGATAAAATATTCTATGTAAACTAATCATCACACATTACCAAATAAAAAAGAGTCGAATTGATATTTTGACTCTTTTTTTCATATAATAGGCATATGGCTTTTGATTCATTACAAGATCGTTTAACAAAATCGCTTAAGAATATTGCAGGTAAGGGCAAACTTTCTGAGCGTAATATGGAAGATACTTTAAAGGAGATAAGAGTTGCTCTTTTAGAGTCTGATGTTAATTATAGTGTTGTCCAAAACTTTTTGAATTCAATCCGAAAGGAAGTAGAGGGACAGGATGTTTTAAATGCGATTGATCCTGGACAATTATTAATTAAGATCGTTCATGATGAAATCATCAAATTATTAGGTGATGATGATAACTCGATTCATTATACAAATAATGGTTTAACTACTATTATGGTAGTTGGTTTACAGGGTACAGGTAAGACTACACAGACTGCTAAGATTGCTTATCAAATGAAAAAAGACGGCAAGAAGGTCTTAATGGTTGCCTGTGACGTAATTAGACCTGCTGCCATTGACCAATTAAAGTCTTTGGGAGCTTCAATTGATGTTGAAGTATATTCTAAGGGTATTTTTGTGAATGCTTTAAATACTGCTATTGAGGGTTTAAAGTATGCTAAGGAAAATAACTTTGATGTAGCTTTATTTGATACTGCTGGTCGTCTTCAAATCGATGAGACTTTGATGAAGGAACTAGAGGATATCAAGGCTCAAGTTAATCCAAATGAAATTTTGTTGACTGTTGATGCACTTACTGGTCAAGATATTTGTAATGTAGCTAAGACTTTCAATGAAAGATTAGCTGTTACTGGTTTAGTTGTTACTAAGTTTGATGGTGATGCTAATGGTGGTTCTGTCTTATCTGTTAAGGCTTTAACTGGTGTTCCTATTAAGTATACTGGTATTGGTGAAAAGATTTCTGACTTAGACTCTTTCCATCCAGATCGTTTAGCTGATCGTATCTTGGGTATGGGCGATGTTGTTTCTCTTGTTGAAAAGGCTCAAGAAGAGTTTGATATGAAACAAGCTGAGGAAATGACTAAGCGTATGTTGTCTGGTAAGATGACAATGGATGATATGTTGGCTACTATTGATCAAACTAAGAAGTTAGGTCCTTTATCATCTCTTATGGGTATGATTCCTGGTATGGGCGATTTCAAAGGTAAGGTTGATGATGCTGAAGTAGATAAGAATTTTAAGATTACTAAGGCTGTTATTCAATCTATGACTAAGGAAGAAAGAAAAGACCCTAGTTTTATGAGAGGCTCTCATAAGCGTAGAGTTGCCAAGGGTAGTGGTACTAGTGTTGATGATGTTAATAGGGTAATTAATCAATTTGAGAGATCTAAGAAGATGATGAAGTCTTTGAGTGGTCTAGCAAGAGGAATGTTTTAATTAATGAAATATTCTCTATTTATCTAGAGAACTTCGTTTAAATGATTATAAGGGTAATATCGATTATGAAAATGTATTGTTTTCTTATTGATGTTGCCTTTTATTTTAGAAAGCTTTTATATGTTGAATAATCTTGAGTAAGCTATATATTTGGTTGTTGTGGTTTTTGACTCATGTTAATATAAAGATAATAAAAAGAGGAAGTTTAAGTATGTTTAGATTAATTCCATCTAGGTATAAAAAAGGCGATATGAGATAGCAAGATTTTATAATATCCTAGGTTGGTTCTACACCGAATTTGTAGACTAGTTAGTTATTGTTTTTGTTTTACTATGATAGAAAGGAAGTTAAGGTCAATGAAAAAAATACTAATTTTATTCCTAACAATGATGTTAATTTCTGGGTGTTCTATGAATAATAAAGAAGTAGATGGCGTGGAAAATGCTGTGGCTCCTAATGTCATGATTAATAATCGTTTGTATCATACTACAGGGGAATTATATGATGGTCGTCCTTTTTACGAGGCTAATGAAAACGACCGCAATCAACAATATGAAGTTGATGGTGTAATTACATCAACAGTTGAAGGTTATATGCTTCCTGAAAAGAATAATCAATCTAATTTTGGTGTTGATTTTGAATATCATATTATCGATGATGAAAATATACTTGTTAAGACTGATGACTTGTGGATTAGATTTGAGTATAGTGATTAACTTTGAAGGTGTTAAGTAAAAATACTTGACACCATGTTTTATTTATGTAATTATAGTTAAGGAAAAAGGAGGATGGTGTAAATGGTTAAAATCAGATTAAAGAGAATGGGTGCTAAGAAGTCTCCTTTCTATAGAATCGTTGTTATGGATTCAAGAGATAGAAGAGATGGCAGAGAAATCGAAGTTATCGGTAACTATGATCCAAGAAAAAATCCTGCAGTAGTTAATCTTAATGAAGAAAAGACTCTTGCTTGGTTAAATAATGGTGCTCTTCCAACAGATACTGTTCGTAATATCTTATCTAATGAAGGCATTATGAAGAAGTATGCTGATAGCAAGAAGGCTGGCAAATAATGATTGATCTTGAAAAAGTATTATTAAATATTGTGAAGCCTATTTGCGGTAATAGTGATGAGGTTATGGTTAAACAAATGGAATCATTAAATGATAACGAAATTCTATTATATGTTTATGCGCCTAGTAACGATATCGCAAGACTAATCGGTAAACAAGGAATGATGGCTAATTCAATTCGTCAGATGTTACAAGTAGCTTCTAGAATTGAAAATAAGCGCATTTCTATTAAATTCGAAGCACTTTAAGGATGAATTCTTCATCCTTTTTTTATACAATTTTATATATGGAATATGTAGTTATAGGAAAAATAGTTAATACCTTTGGAATTAAGGGAGAACTTAAGGTAGAATCACATACTGACTTTTTAAGTGAGCGTTTTAAGAAGGATTCTACTATTTATATTGGTGAAAATCATGAGGCACTTAAAGTAGCTTCATATCGTATGCATAAGGGCTTTGTTATGCTGTCTCTTGTTGGACTAGATAATATTAATCTAGTTTTAAAGTATAAGGAAATGTATATTTATAAGTCTTGTGATGATATTATGCCTTTAGGTGATGGCGAATATTATTTTAAGGATTTAATCAATTTAGATGTTTATTTAAATAATTTGCAAGTAGGTAAGTGTATAAATGTGGAAGAGGGTAAGGCTTATAATTTCTTAAGAATTAAGAAAGAAGATGGTAAGGAATGTTTGGTTCCTAATCTTCCTGTTTTTATAAAGAATGTTGATTTAGCTAATTCAAGAATCAATCTAATAGATAAAGCGAGTGGCTTATTATGAGAATAACAGTTTTAACTTTGTTTAAGGAACAGTTTGATTCTTTTTTGAATACTTCAATTATTTCTAGAATTCTTGAAAAAGAATTATGTGAAGTAAAGGTAGTTGATATCAGAGATTATTCCAAAGATAAGCATAGACACGTGGATGATACACCATATGGTGGTGGTGCTGGCATGCTTATGAGGGTTGATATCTTGGCTGATGCGATTAGGGCCAATAGAAATGATGATACTTATGTTCTTTTGACTTCTCCTAAGGCTAAGCCTTACGAAGAAAAGGACGCATATAGATTACTTGAAAAAGAGGATTTGATGATTGTCTGTGGCCATTATGAAGGGGTCGATGATCGAATTAGTGACTTTATAGATGAGAATGTTTCTATTGGCGATTATGTTTTAACTGGTGGTGAGTTACCTGCGATGGTAGTTATGGATTCTATTATGCGTTTAATTAATGAGGGTATTAGTAGTGAGAGCCTTAAAGAAGAGTCTTATACTGATGGTTTGTTAGAATATCCTCAATATACAAGGCCTTTTAATTTCGAGGGTAAAGAGGTTCCTTTTGTGCTTACTAATGGCAATCATAAGGAAATTAGAAGATTTAACTTAAAGGGTTCTTTAAGAGAAACTTATTTATATCGTAAGGATTTATTAGAAAAAAGAGACTTGTCTAAAGAAGAAAAAGAATTATTACAAGAGGTTATCGATGAGCTTGAACATTAAGGTTATTCTTTTTGATGTAGATAAGACTTTAGTTGATAGAGAATGTCTTATGTCAAATGAATTAAAAGATACTTTATTTAATTTAAAGAATAAGGGATATCTATTGGGCATTAATTCGGGTAGACCAGTTTTTTCTTCTTTAAGAGTGCTTGAAAAGAATGGGGTTACTGATTTATTCGATATCTTTTATGGTTGTAATGGTTTGGAGTTCTATGATACTAAGTTAAAAACAAGTACTTATTTAGATGAAATTGGTGTTGATACTATTCATGAATTAGATAAATTATTTCATGAGGATTATCTAGAATTATCATTTTATAAGGATAATAAAATTTTATGTTTAAATCATAAGATTAGTGATGAAAATAAGATTAAAGAGTGGGCAAGCCTTCGTTTTGTAGAACCTAAGTATGTTGATTTTTCTAAGATTGATTATGCAATTCCAAAGCTTGTTATCTTATTTAAAAAAGAATATCATAATCAAATAGTTGCTAAAGTTAATAATATCAAGAATGATAAAGTAGATATCTTCTTTTCAGGTGATGAATGTTTGGAAATAGTGCCTAGGGGCATAAATAAGGGTACTGCTGTGCTTGATTTGAGTAAGAAGCTAGCTATTAATTCTAAAAATATTATGACCTGTGGTGACGCTGAAAATGATCTTCCTGCCTTGTTGTTGGGTGAAGGAGTATTTGTCGGAAATAAAAGAGAGGATATAAAGTATTCTTGTGAATTTAAAGAATTAGCACAATTCTTAAATAATACGTTAATGTAACAAAGGAGAAATTATGCAAAATTTTAATTATTGTACACCTACAAGATTAATCTTTGGAGAGGGTGTCATCAAGGACTTACCAGAAGTAATGAGTCATTATGGTAAGAAAATTCTTCTTACTTATGGTGGTGGCAGTATCAAGAAGATTGGACTATATGATAAGGTTTTAGAGCTTCTTAAAGGTTATGAAATCTATGAGTTACCAAACATTATGCCTAATCCTAAATATGATCCAAGTGTTTTGGATGGTGTAAGAATGTGTAAACAACACAATATCGATGTCATCTTGTCTGTTGGTGGTGGCAGTGTTCTTGATTGTTCAAAGGCTATTGCGGGTGGCACTAAGTATGATGGTGAGCCATGGGATTTAATTACTTATAAGGCTGAAACTAAGGATGCTTTACCGATTGTTGATATTATCACGCTTGCTGCAACAGGAAGCGAATATGATGCAGGTGGTGTTATTTCTAGAACGGAAACAAATGATAAGACATGTTATAGTGACCCACACTTGTATCCTGAAGTGTCTTTCTTAGATCCTACTTATACTTTTACTGTTTCTAAGAAACAAACAAGTGCTGGTATTGCGGATGCGATGAACCATATTTTTGAACAATATTTCTGTGAAGATTCAACTATTCTTAATGATGGTTTTATGGAAGCAGGTCTAAAAAGTTTGATGATTAATGGTAGAAAGTGTCTTGATAATCCTGAAGATTATAATGCTAGAGCTGAGATGATGCTTGTTTGTACATATGGTTGTAATGATATTTATAGTCTTGGTAATAGCCAATCAGGATGGCCATGTCATGGTATGGAACATGCCTTAAGTGCTTATTATGATATTACGCACGGCGAAGGATTGGCTATTATTACACCACGTTGGATGAAACATGTTTTAAGTGAAAAGACAGTTGATCGTTTTGCAAAGTATGGTATTAATGTCTTTGGCATTGATAGTAACTTAGATAAGATGGAAATCGCTAATAAGGCGATAGAAGAAACTTATAAGTTCTATGAATCAATTAATATTCCTATGCATCTAAAAGATGTAGGCATTGATGAATCTAGAATTGAGGAAATGGCTAAACATGTTGCGGATAATGAAGGACTTGAGAATGCTTGGGCTCCATTATTACAAGAGGATATTGCGGCTATCTTTAGAGCTTCACTATAATAATTTAAGCGATAAAGTTCCGGCGTTGTTACTGCAAGTGAAAATCTGACATTGGTGGTGTCGGGTTTTCTTGTACTTCTTTTTGGCTTTGTTGTTACTTAAATAGTAACTTAATCAATAGCTTAAGTGCTATGGCGATAAGATCTAAAAGTGCCATAGCTAAAGCTATTTGGAAGTCTTTCATATAAAAAAGTTCCAATTTTGTTGTTGCCACAAAGAAGCCTTTTCGTAAAAAGATTTTCCTTAAAAAACACAATGTATATTCATGTTTCTAATATATAATTGCCGTTAAACTTAAAATTTCTACATTTTATAAAAAATTAAAGTGATATACTGAAAGTGATGAAATGGTTCAATTAAAACCACAAGAAAACCCGACAAGTGCGAATGTCGGGTTTTCAATTGCTTCTTTGTGGTTAATTTACATTACTTAAACAGTAATGTAAACAATAGTTTTATAGCTAAGGCAATTAAATCAACCATCGCCATAGCTAAAGCTATTTTGAATTGTCTCATGATGAGGTTCAATCAAAACCACAAAGAAGCGTAGAAGTACCTCCATAAAAGATCCTTCCTAAGAAACATGTTTAATTATGTTTCTAATATATTATTGGGATGAAACTTAAAAATTCCTACAAAAAACAATCAAATTAATGATTGCTTTTAACGTAGATATATTTCGAAGTTAATATGAATTGTTTGTTAATATAGATTACTTTGCCATTTCTTGATTTAACTACTTGTCTTACTTCTAGAAGTGGGGTTCTAATTGGACAATTTAAATAACTCGCATATTCTTTATTAGCATAATCGATAGTAAAGAAATCGGTGAATGTTTCTGGTGTTATTTTGATTTTTTCAGTCAAATATTCAATTAAGGATCTATCTTTTATATCATCTTTTAATAAGAAGTCATATTCTTCTCTAAAATAGCCAACCTCTACAATGCATGGAACATCATCGACATATCTTATTCTAGTAATTTCAACTAGTTTGTTTGTTGTAGCTTCTAGGTCCGCTAAAATTTCTTTTGGTCCATCTGTAAGTTTACAGTCAACGATTACAGTCGATGGTTTAGCGCCTCTTTGGCGACAATTTTCAGTAAAACTACCGCCTTTAGTGATTGATTCGACATGAATTTGTTCTTTAACGAAAGTTCCTTTTCCACTTTTTCTGATTAAAATATTCTCATCAACCAATTGTTGAATAGCTGCTCTTACGGTTACCCTTGAAACATTGTAGAGATCTTTTAATTCAAATTCGGTAGGAATTTTATCGCCTGGTTTATATTTGCCTGATTCAATATCTCCTTTGATTTCATTGTACAGTTGCTCCCATAATGTTACAGGGGTTAATTTTTTTAATGTGTTCATGCATTTATTGTAGCAAACATTAAGAATTTAAGCTAAAAATAAAGCTTTTGTTGTTGAATTGCCTATTTAAAAGTTATACAATGTATTTAGTTAATACAATAGATGACAATATAAAACTATGGAGGAAATCATGAAGAGAAAAGTAGTCTTAGCATCTCATGGAGAACTAAGCGAAGGTATCGTTAAAAGTGCCAAGATGATTATAGGGGAATTTGAATATGAGGTTATAACTTATACACTACAACTAGGTCATCATCCAGATGAGTTTAAGGATGTGTTAGAAGAAGAAATTATGGCTAATGCTGATGTTGAGTATGTTATTATGGTTGATTTATTTGGGGCTAGTGTTGCGAATTCTTTATTTATACTTACTTCATATAAAAATGTCAAGATGTTCACTGGTATGAACTTGAATATGCTTCTTTCAGTTCTTGTTGAATATAAGAGTGAATTAAGTGATGCTGATGTTGAAAATATCGTAAATGACTCAAGGCTTGGTGTGAGAAGTTTAAAGAATGATATTTTAACTGATAATGAAAATTTTTAAGGAAAGGAGGAACAAATGGAGAATAAGAATTTTTTAGGTCTTTTCAAAAACAAGAAGCCAATTATCGCAATGTTACACTTAAAAGGTGATAGCAGAGAAGATGTATTTAATAGATTTAAAAACGAATTAAATACTTATGTCAGATCTGGTGTGGATGCGGTTATAGTGGAAACATACTATGGTGACTATGACAATATGGTAGATGCCTTGGAATATTTATCTAAAATTGATTTAGGTATTCCATATGGTATCAATTGTTTAAATGTTGATCATATGGGTTTCTATCTTGCGAAGAAGTATAATGCTTCTTTTGTGCAAGTTGATTCTGTAGTAGGCCATGTTAAGCCAAGAGATGAGGCTACTATACAAGCTTTTTTTGATGTTGAAAGAAGCGATTATGATGGATGTCTTATTGGTGGTGTAAGATTTAAGTATCAACCTATGTTGTCTGTTAATTCACTTGAAGAAGATTTAAAGATCGCTACAGGTAGATGTGATGGAATTTGCGTTACTCAAGATCGCACAGGACAGGAAACTTCAATGGCTAAGATAGTTGAATTTAGAAATTACTTAAATGATTTCCCACTAATTGTTGCTGCTGGGGTGACTAAGGATAATTTAGAAAAGTCATTAAGCGTTTGTGATGCAGCTATTGTAGGTAGTTATTTCAAGGACAACTATAAGGATGAAGGCGAAGTTTGTGAAGAGCATGTTAAAGAATTTATGGAAACAGTAAGGGAGTTACGTAATCATGATTAAATTAACAAGAGTGGATCACCGTTTATTACATGGTCAAGTTGTTTTTAAGTGGTCAAAGGTTTTAGGCATTGATTGCATATTGATTGCTAATGATGCGGTAGCTAAAGATGAATTAAGAATGACTGCATTACGTATGGCAAAACCAAGCACATGTAAGTTAGTAATTAAGAGTGTTGATGATTCAATTAAAGCACTAAATTCTGGTGTAACTGATAAGTACAAATTATTAATTATCACAGAATCAATCAAGGATGCTTATGCGTTAGCTAAGTCGGTGCCTGAAATTAAATATATTAATTTAGGTGGTGCTAAGATTGCTGATGATAGAAAACAAATATCTAAGGCAATGTTTGTGTCTGAAGAAGATATTAAAATGATTAAGGAACTAAATGAAGATGGCGTTAAACAAGAGATTCAAATGGTTCCGGAAGACGTAGTAGAAGATGTTATGTCTTTAATTTAAAAATTAGGAGGATAAAATGACTGAGGGTCTATTTTTAAAGGCTGTATTGTTGTTTCTTGTAGCTTTTGTTGGTTACATGCACTCTTATTGGGGTTCAACAATGCACAATCGTCCACTTATTATGGGTACACTAGTTGGACTTGTATTAGGTGATGTTAAAACGGGTATTATTATTGGTAGTACATTGGAATTAGCTTTCTTAGGAGCCGTTCCTATTGGAGCAAGTAATCCGCCAGATATGACTGCTGGTGCTGTTATTGCGACTGCGTTTACAATTCTAACTGGTGCTGATAGTGGTATGGCGGTTACTATTGCGATTCCGGTTGCTGCACTAGTTGCGTTATTTGATAATTTCCAAATGATGTTTCTCTTAACTCAAGCTGGTCATATGTGTGATAAAGCTGCTGCTGATGGTGATTATAGAAAAGTTGAGAAGATTGCTAGAATCTCTAGTATTGGTAATAAGGCTCTTTTAGCTTTACTTGTAGCACTTGGATTCTATTTTGGTTCATCAGCTATCGAAACTTTCGTCAACTGGGTACCAGAATGGGTATCTCACGGTATGGATGTTGTAGCTGGTATTCTTCCAGCACTAGGTATTGCGATGTTGGCTAAGATGATTGTCTCTAAGGATAACTGGGGCTATTTAGGATTGGGCTTCTTAATTAGTGCTTATTTAGGTGTTCCAACATTAGGCGTAGCTTTAGCCGGTATTTGTGTTGGTAGCTTGGTTTTATTCTCTGAATTACGCAAGGGTAAGGAGGTATCTTTCAATGATGACAATGAATTCTAATAAGAAGACAGCTATCACAAAAAAAGAATTTAGACAAATGTTTACAAGATCATGTACATTAGATTCTGCTTGGAACTATGAACGTCAACAACATATTAACTATTGTTACATGATGATTCCTGTTTTGAAAAGATTATATGGTGATGATAAAGAGGCAATGGCTAAGGCTTTAAATAGACACTTAGAATTCATGTCTTGCACACCACATTTAGTAAGTTTTTTAGGCGGTATTACTGCTGCTATGGAAGAGGAAAATGTTAATAATCCAGAATTTGATGAAACATCTATCAGTTCTGTTAAAACATCATTAATGGGACCTATTGCTGGTGTGGGTGATAGTTTCTTCTGGGGAACACTATTAACTATTGCCGTTGGTATTGGTACATCTTTAGGTGCTAATGGAAGTATTATGGGACCAATCCTATTCTTCTTAACTATTAATGTTCCAGGATTCTTATCTAGATATTATGGTTTAAAAGTTGGTTATGGCTATGGTACTAAGTTTTTCTCCACTTTAAATGAAGGTGGTCTTATTGAAACTATTACTAAAGCTGCATCTGTTTTGGGCTTGTTGGTAATTGGCTCAATGATTCCTGCTCAAGTCGCAATCGAGACACCAATTGAATTAACTATTGGTTCAATGGTTACTCCATTACAAGGCTATTTCAATGATATTATGCCTGCATTATTGCCATTAGCAGCATTTGGTATTATGTATACTATGTTAGGTAAGAAGGTTAAGCCTACAACTATTCTTCTTGGTTTAGTGATATTTGGCTTAGTTACATCATACTTTGGCATTTTATAAAAAGAGCGATTTTAAATATCATTTTAACATCTTTGGTTTTAAAACAAATGTGTGAAATGGTTCTTGATAACCGCAAACAAAAACCCGACATAATGTTGGGTTTTCTTATACTTCTTTGTGGCTATTCTCACTACTTAAACAGTAATGTAAATATAAAGACACTTCCTAATAAACATAAAATTCCTAGACCATATATAAAAATATTGCCTAAATGGGTTTGACTATGTTATCATACTTAAGCGTTGTTCCGCTTTTCATGTTGATTATGAACAACATTACTACATGTTAAAAGGAGAAGAAAGATGAATTTAAATTTAGTAAATGAAATTACTAAGGATCAATTAAAGACTGATCTTCCAGAAATCAAAGCTGGTATGACAGTAAGAGTTGACGTAAGAATTAAGGAAGGCGACAAGTCTCGTATCCAAGCATTCGAAGGTGTTGTAATTAAGGTTCAAGGTAGTGGTATCGGTGAAACTTTCACAGTTAGAAAGTTATCAAGCGGTGTAGGTGTTGAAAGAACATTCCCTATGCATTCACCAGTTATCGATAAGGTTACAGTATTAAGAGTTGGTAAGGTTAGAAGATCTAAACTTTATTACTTAAGAAGCCGTTCTGGTAAGTCAGCTAGAATTAAAGAAGTTCGTTAATTTGATTAAAAGAGTCGCCCAGTGCGACTTTTTTAATGTAATATATCAGTATGGGTAAAAAAATTATTGAAATTATTAAAGACTTTTTCCAAGTTGGAATAACCGCAATTATTGTAGTTTTTATTTGTTTTAAGTTTTTATTTATATCAGCACAAGTACATGGTACTAGTATGTATCCAACACTACAAACCAATGACCGTGGTTTTAGTTTTGTACTTACTAAAAATCTTGGTATTGAACGCTTTGATATCTGTGTTATTGATTCACCAAAGGCTAGTGAATTACTTGTTAAAAGGGTTATCGGGCTTCCTAATGACACTATCGCTTATATAAATAATATGTTATTTATCAATGGTGAATATGTGGAAGAAGAATTCTTGAGTGATGATGTCTATACTAATGATTTTGAGATAACTTTAGGCGAAAATGAATACTTTTGTTTAGGTGATAATCGTCCTGTTTCTAAGGACTCTAGATATTATGGAGCTTTTAGTAAGGAAGAGATTAAATCAACTCATTTCTTTGTATATTATCCATTTAATAGGATTGGAGTAAAGTAAATGAATATTACAGTATATTTAGGTGCTAATTTTGGAAATGATTTGAGGTTAAAAACAGCTTGTGAAGAACTAGGAACCTGGATTGGTAAGTCGGGTAATAATCTTGTATATGGTGGTTCTAAGTCTGGTTTAATGGGTGTATTAGCTGAAAATGTTTTAAAAAATGGTGGTGAAGTAATTGGTGTTGAACCTCAATTCTTCATTGATCAGGGCTTGGAGTATAAAGAAATTACTAAACTTTATATTACCGAAGATATGCCATCTAGAAGATCTAAGATGATTGAACTTGGCGATGCGTTTATCGCTTTTCCAGGTGGTACAGGAACTTTAGAAGAGATTGCGGAAGTAATGTGCAAGGTTTCTCTTAAACATTTAGATGCACCTTGCATTGTCTATAACTTGAATGGTTATTATGATGATTTAAAGGCTTTATTAAATAAGATGATTGACTATGATTTATCTTCTAAAGAGAAACAAGAAAGAATCTTTTTCTTGAATAACTTAGAAGAAATAATTGATGTGATAAATAAGTATAATGCAGTTGTCTAGGCAACTGTTTTATTAACTTATGGTATATTTAAAGATAGGAAGTGATAAGTATGGATAATGAAAATAAAGTAACAATAAACTGGTATCCAGGTCATATGGAGAAGGCCAGAAGACAGATGGAAGAACAGTTAAAACTGGTGGATATCATCATTGAAATAAGGGATGCTAGAATGCCTTTGGCAAGTGGTAATCCTTTACTTGATGAGATGGCTAGTAATAAGGAAAAATTGATCATTCTTAATAAGGCTGATAAGGCAGATCCTAAACAAAATGAATTGTGGATCAATGGTTTTAAGAATGTTATTCTGTGTGACTCTTTAAATGAAAAGAATACTAAGAAAGTAGTTGATAAGGTTAAATTGATCTTGAAGGCGAAACTTGATAAGGCAAGAGAAAGAGGTATTCGTAAGAAGGTATTGAGGGCAATGGTTGTTGGTATACCTAATGTTGGTAAGTCAACTTTTATTAATAATGTGGTTAAAAAGAAGGCGGCTAAGGCAGAAAATAGACCAGGTGTTACTAAGAATCTTCAATGGATTAGAATCAATGAAGATGTTGAACTATTAGATACACCAGGTGTTTTATGGCCTAAAATTGAGGATCAAAACCAAGCTATGATATTGGCTTTATTAGGTAGTATGAACGATAAGATTTTAAATGAAGAATCTTTGGTTTATTTTGGTCTAAATTATATTAAAGATAATTATCCAGGTCTTTTAAATAAGCGCTATGATGTTGATGAAAATAGTGCTGATTTAATTAATGAAATAGGCTTAAAGAAGATGTGGCTAACAAGTGATGGCGGTGTTGATCGTCATAAGGCTTATAGCTTACTTTTAAAGGATATCAGAGAAAACAATATTGGAAGGATTACTTTTGAAAAATATGAGCCTGTTGAATGAATATGAAAACTTGTGTTTAGGCACAGATGATTTAGTAATGGGAATTGATGAAGCTGGTAGGGGTCCTTTGTGTGGGCCTCTTGTTGTGGCAGGTTGTGTTTTTCCTGTTGGTTATAATAACGAATTAATTAATGATTCCAAAAAGTTGAGCGAGAATAAAAGAGATATCTTATACAGCCAAATTGTTGAGGATGCTTTGCATTATTGCATAAAGATTGTTGAGCCTAAGGAAATTGATGAGCTTAATATCTATGCTGCTACTAAAAAGGCAATGAGCGAAATAGCTTTATCATATGATGTTAAGTATGTTTTAACTGATGCGATGCCGATTGTTGATAATGAAAAGGTTATTCCTATTATTAAGGGCGATGCTAAGTCTATTTCAATTGCAGGAGCTTCTATTTTAGCTAAGGTCACAAGAGATAAGATAATGTATGAATATGATAAGTTATATCCTGAATATGAATATCGTAAGCATAAGGGTTATCCTACTAAAAGACATTTAGAATTATTAAGAGAATATGGGGTTTTTGATATCTATCGTATGTCATATGGACCGTGTAAAGATCCAACTTTGAAGAAAAGATGGTAGGAATTTTTCTTTTTCATCTCAATAATAGAGTATGGAAAATAGAAATAAATTAATTTCGCTAGCAATTAAGTATGCTGGCAACTATGACTTAATTAGAAAAGCTATCATTAGAAATGAGGATGTTGAGGAGAGATTCTGTCCTAATGCGATAACTATTTTTGATGATGCTTATCCTATTGAATTATTTGACCTTAACAAAAGTCCTTTCGTTCTTTTTTATAGAGGAGACATTAGCTTATTAAAAAGAGATAAGATAAGTATTGTAGGCTCTAGAAGGCCTTGTGATTATGCCTTATTTGCCACTGAAAAGTATGTTCAAAAAGTAAGGAATGAAAAAGTAATTGTCTCGGGTTTGGCTAAGGGAATTGATGCATGCGCTCATAGAAACGCTAAGATGACAATTGGTGTTTTAGGTTGTGGCATTGATTATATTTATCCTGCTGAAAATAGGGATTTATATAAAAGAATAAAACAAGAGGGCCTACTTATTAGTGAATATCCTTTTAAGACTGTTCCTAATGCCTATCATTTTCCTTTTAGAAATAGGATTATTGCAGCTTTGGGCGAAGAAGTGCTTATTATGGAGGCTAAAAATAAGTCTGGTACTTTAACGACAGTTAATGAGTCTTTAACTTTGGGGAAAACGATTAAAGTTTTACCTTTTACTTGTTTTGATGAAAGTGGTAAATTTAATAATCAATTAATTCAAGAGGGTGCTGAAATCCTTAAATATGAAGATATAAATTGACAAATAATAATTGAATGTGTAATTTATTGAAATAGAGAGCGTGATTGAAAAATGAAAAATTTAGTTATTGTAGAGTCTCCTTCTAAATCAAAGACGATTGAAAAATATTTAGGAAAGGACTATAAGGTTGTTTCTAGTAAGGGTCACATTCGTGACTTGGCTACTACTGGTAAAGAAGGGCTAGGAGTAGATGTTGAAAATGATTTTAAACCTACTTATGTGGTTTCTAAGGATAAAAAGGATACTGTTAAAGAATTAAAGTCTTTAGTTTCAAAGGCTGATAAAGTATATCTTGCGACCGACCCGGATAGAGAGGGAGAGGCTATTTCTTGGCACCTAGCTCAAGAGTTAGGCTTAGATGTTGATGATACAAATAGAGTAGTATTTAATGAAATTACCAAGAATACTATTTTAAATTCAATGGAAAATCCTCGTACTATTGATATGAATCTTGTTAGATCACAAGAAACAAGAAGAATACTTGACCGTATTATTGGTTTTAAGTTGTCTAAGTTGCTTCAAAAGAAGATTAAATCTAAGTCAGCAGGTAGAGTACAATCTATTGCGCTTAGAATGATTTGTGATCGTGAGAAGGAAATTGCAGCTTTTGTGCCTGAAGAATATTGGACTATCAAGGCTTTATTAAATAAGGATAAGGATGAATTCAATACTATTTTAGCTAAGATTAAGGGCAAGAAGGCTGAAATTAAGAATGAAGAAGAGGCTAATAAGATTGTAACTGATTTAAAAGAGCCTTTTGTGGTAAGTAGTGTAGTTGAAAAGAAGAAGAAAAGAGCTCCTTATCTTCCTTTTATCACTTCAACTCTTCAACAAGAAGCTTCTAGTAAATTAGATTTTAGCGCTAAGAAGACGATGATGTTAGCTCAGAATCTATATGAAGGTATTGATTTAAAAAGCGAGACTGTGGGTCTTATTACTTATATGCGTACCGACTCTACACGTTTGTCTAACGAGTTTGTTAGTGCTGCCTATAGTTTTATTGAAAATGAATATGGTAAAGAATATAAGGGATTTTATCGTGTAAAGAATGATGAATCAAGTCAGGATGCACACGAGGCTATTAGACCAACATCACTTGATCATACACCAGAGAGTGTTAAGCCTTATTTAACAAATGACCAATATAAGTTATATAAGTTTATTTATATTAGAGCCCTAGCTTCTTTAATGAAGGATGCATCATTTAATTCAGTAACTTACAACATTGAAAGCGGTGATTATTTGTTTACAATCAGTGGTTCTAAGCTAGATTTTGATGGTTTCTTGAAGATTTATAAGGATTATGATTCTAGTAAGGATGTTATTTTAAAGCCTTTAAAAGAAGGCGATGCTCTTGAATTAAAGGATACTGTTAAGGAACAACATTTTACTGAAGGACCAAGTCGTTATACTGAAGCTAAATTGATTAAAGCACTAGAAGAAGAGGGTGTTGGCCGTCCTAGTACTTATGCGACTATTATTGAGACTATTGTTAAGCGTAACTATGTTGAACTTAAGAAAGAGTCTGATAAGTCTAAGACTAAATATTTCTATCCTACAGAGCAGGGCACTTTAACTGATGAGAAGCTTAAGGAATTCTTTAAGCCAGTTATCAATGTTAAATATACTGCTAATATGGAAGATGGCTTGGATAAGATTGCTGAGAATAAAGAGAATAATCTTGAGTATTTAAGAAAGTTCTATGATGAGTTCCAACCTCTTGTAGATAATGCCTATGAGAAGATGGAAAAGAAAGAGGATGAAAAAACTGGTGAGAAGTGTCCAGTGTGTGGCAGTGACTTAGTTTATAAGGAAGGCCGCTATGGTAAGTTTGTAGCTTGTTCTAATTATCCAACTTGTAAGTATGTTGAAACAGAGAGTGTGGGAAGGGATTGCCCTGATTGTGGCGCTCCTTTGATTTATAGAACTGGAAGATATGGCAAGTTTATTTCGTGTTCTAAGTATCCTGAGTGTAAGCATATCGAAAAGATTGAGAAGGAAAAGCCAGAGGAAGTAGGAAGAGATTGTCCTGAGTGTGGTAAACCATTATTAAAGCGTAAGTCAAGATATGGAACTTATTTTATTGGTTGTTCTGCTTATCCAAAGTGTAAATATATCGAGAATATCGAGGGTGAAAAAAAGCCAAGAGCTACAAGAAGTAAGAAAAAATGAGAGAAGTGATTGTTGTTGGAGCTGGTTTAGCTGGTTGTGAGGCTGCTTACAAGTTGGCTAAGCTTGGTGTGAAAGTTAGACTATATGAACAAAAGCCTGTGAAGAAGCACGAGGCTTTTAAAACTGATTTATATAGTGAACTTATTTGTTCTAATTCTTTAAGAAGTGATGATTTATATAATGCGGTAGGTCTTTTAAAAGAAGAAATGCGTACTCTAGATTCTTTAATCATGGAAGCTGCCGATAAGAATAGAGTTGAGGCTGGTAAGTCTTTAGCGGTGGATAGAGAAGGTTTCTCTAGGTATATTACTGAAAGAATTGATAATGAGCCTAATATTGAAGTGATTCATGAAGAATTTACTCATATTGATGAAAATATTCCAACTATCATTGCGGCAGGTCCTTTGTGTCAGGGTACTTTATCTGATGAGATTAAAAGACTTGCTGGTAAGAGTTACTTATATTTTTATGATGCGGTTTCACCAATTGTAGAAAAGGACTCTATTGATTTTTCAAACGCCTATTATAAGTCAAGATATGATGAAGAGGGTGAGGGTGATTATATCAATTGTCCTTTGACTCGTGAAGAGTTTGAAATTTTCCATAGAGAAGTAGTAAACGCTAAAAAGATTGATGTTCATGATATTGATTCTGAGATCTATTTTGAAGGCTGTATGCCATTTGAAGAGATGGCTAGAAGAGGATATAAGACTTTATTATTTGGCCCTATGAAACCAGTAGGTTTGGAACATGATGGTGTTAAGCCTTATGCAGTAGTACAGCTTAGAAAAGATAATGCGATTGATACTTTATATAATATCGTAGGTTTTCAAACGCATTTAACTTTTGGTGAGCAATTAAGAGTTTTAAAATTAATTCCAGCTTTAAAGAATGTATCGATTGTAAGATATGGTGTAATGCATAGAAACACTTATATTAATTCACCTAAGGTAATTAATAATCATTATCAATTTATTGAGTATCCTAATGTTTTTGTGGCTGGTCAAATCAGTGGCGTTGAAGGTTATATCGAATCAGCGGCCAGTGGTTTGTATGCAGCTTTAAATATGTATAACTATTTAAATGGATTAAATGGTCCATATTTAGGTCAAGATACAATGATGGGTGCAATGGCTTCTTATATCAGTGATTCTTTGATTGATAAGTTAGTGCCTATGAATGCGAACTTTGGCATTTTTAAGTGTGATTTTAAGGGAAATAAGAAGGATAAGAAGGCTTATTTCGTGGATCATGCGTTAAGTGAAATTAGAAAATATAAGGAAGAATTTTTTAAATAGGTTGTTAATAAAATATTAATCTGCAGTATAATTTATATAGTTGTTAGTGAATATACTAACAAGGTAATTATGGAGGAAATTTTATGACACGTTTTACATTACCTAGAGACATTTATCATGGCAAGGGCTCTCTTGAATCTTTGAAGACTTTCGAAGGTAAGAAAGCAATGATCTGCGTTGGTGGAGGATCAATGAAGAGATTCGGTTTCTTAGACAGAGCTATTGGCTACTTAAAAGAAGCTGGAATGGAAGTTGAAGTATTCGATGGTATCGAATCAGACCCATCTGTAGAAACTGTTATGCGTGGTGCTGATGCTATGCTTAAATTCGAACCTGACTGGATCGTTGCGATTGGTGGTGGTTCTCCAATTGATGCTGCTAAGGCTATGTGGATTAAATATGAATATCCTGAAACAACTTTCGAGGATATGTGTAAGGTATTTGGCTTACCTAAGTTAAGAACAAAGGCTCATTTCTGTGCTGTTTCTTCTACTTCTGGTACAGCTACTGAAGTTACTGCTTTCTCAATTATCACTGATTATCAAAAGGGTGTTAAGTTCCCAATTGCTGACTTTGAAATTACACCAGATGTAGCAATCGTTGACCCTGAACTTGCTGAAACAATGCCTAAGAAGTTAGTTGCTCATACAGGTATGGATGCTCTAACTCATGCTGTTGAAGCTTATGTATCAACTGCAAACTGTGATTATACTGATCCTCTTGCTATTCATGCAATTGAAATGATTCAAAAGGATTTAGTACCTTCTTATAATGAAGATATGAAGGCTAGAGATGATATGCATAATGCTCAATGTTTAGCTGGTATGGCTTTCTCTAATGCATTATTAGGTATTGTTCACTCTATGGCTCATAAGACTGGTGCTGCTTTCGCTGACTATGGTGCTCATATTATCCATGGTGCTGCTAATGCTATGTATCTTCCTAAGGTTATCGCTTTCAATGCTAAGGACGAAACAGCTAAGAAGAGATATGGTGTAATCGCTGATTACATGCACTTAGGTGGTAACAATGATGATGAAAAGGTTAAGTTATTAATTGACTTCTGCCGTGGTATGAATGATCAATTAAATATTCCTCATTGCATTAAGAATTATGGTGCTGATTCTTATCCAACTGAGCAAGGTTTCGTTCCTGAAGAAGTATTCTTAGAGAGACTTCCTGAAATCGCTAGATTAGCTATCGGTGATGCTTGTACAGGTTCTAACCCAAGAATTCCTACTCAAGAAGAGATGGAAAAACTATTAAAGTGCTGCTACTACGATACAGAAGTAGACTTCTAATAACTCTAAAATAAAGCGTTTATCTTGAAATTCGTTCAAAATGAACGCTTTTTTATATTGAACTTAAAAAACTTGTCATATATAATCCCATCTTTGACAGTTAATAAAAGTAATAAAGCTAGAATACGGCATAAACAG
>ERZ1034992.171-NODE-171-length-41570-cov-11.364398_pt1 | contig 41570 bp, 56 predicted proteins | sample MGYA00520695_ERZ1034992 | MGnify/ENA primary metagenome ERZ1034992 (study PRJEB33766, sample SAMN09781778) | gut metagenome | biome: gut microbiome | host: Homo sapiens | place: Madagascar | study: EMG produced TPA metagenomics assembly of the PRJNA485056 data...
CCCTCTAAAAGCGGGGGGGGAGGGTAGGGGGGGGGGGGCAGGCGGTGCCCCGCCTGCCGAGGTTAAGGCGGAGCCGGCGACGGCGCCACTGCGCCGCAGGCTGCCCGACCCGCCCGGACAGATTAAAATTGATTTTTAGGAGGAAATATGACAACTTTGAAATGCGACAGATGCGGGAAAGTGGATTATGAAGCCCGTTGCAAACGTAAATTTTTTACCTATTATGAAGTGGGAGCCATGCCTTTGGAGATTTGGGGAGATAAGGGGCCTGTCGTAGATTTGTGCGATGACTGCTACAAAGATTTTGTGACTTGGTTTGGCGGAGAAAAGAAAGCAGATGAATTTCTACGTTTGAAGAAAGGAGGCAAAAAATGACGGATAAAACCGCCAAATTTGATGGGAGAATAGAAAAGTAAAAATGAGCAGATATATTGATGCGGAAGCGCTCGGCATAGGCAAAGCGAATCCCGATGTATTTGAAGACGCCGAATATGCGCACGGATGGAATGCGGCAATTGAGATGATTGAAGCAACCCCTGCCGCCGACGTGGCGGAGGTGCGACACGGCGAATGGATAAATACGGGGGCATATGTTTGCGGAGAATATGAGTTTGAGTGCACCGAATGCGGATACACAAACTGGCATACATCGGAGGCAAACGAAAAATACTGCCCCGGCTGCGGTGCGAGGATGGACGGTGATAAAGAATGAGCAGGTGTTATGATTGTTGGCATTACAATATTTGTAGTTTTGCCAAGTCTGACATTGTTAGCGGTTGTCCGCATTTCACCGCCCGTTCCGAATGGGTGCATTTGCCATGCAAGGTGGGCGATACATTATATTGTATATGCGGAAACGAAATACACCCGGTTGAAATTAAAATGATCATCTCGGTAAAGCGGGAAGAAGCCGACAGAGACGATGTGTGTTTGTATGACGGCGGTGGATGGTATGATTTTATCTGCCGAGGAAGCGATATCGGACAGTACGGCAGAGCCTGGCCCCGGCATGACGGAGCTTTTTATACCAGAGAAGAAGCTGAAGAGGCGTTGAGAAAAGTCAAAAAAGAAAGAATCAAGATGACAAACCTGAAAGAATGCTGTATGCTCAAGGACGGTGATGAAGAATGAACGACCGAAAGCCTTGCTGCAAGCGGAAAGTAAAGGAATTGCCTTATGAAAAGTTAGTCGAAATACTGTGCGGGATATATCCGATAGAAACTGCCAGCGAACTCCTGGATGATTTTCACCGTCAGAAGAAAGGAGACAAAGAGGCTGAGCTTGAAAGGCGGCGGAAACGTGAGGCGGGAAAGCAACAGCTTAATGAGAGGGAGGAAGACAAATCATGAAATTTAAGGTGGGAGACAAAGTTAAAATCAAAGAGTGGGATAACCCGCTGAAAATATTCGGGATCGATGATAACGACCCGGTCAACGTATTTGCTCGCACTGCTGGCATAATGTATGAGGATGACGGTGCTGTGTTTGTCGTCACAAAAAGGCATCCGCTCTTGCGCAGGTACACTGTAAAAAACTACGACAGTGAGGAGACGCGGACGGTATCGAAAAAGCTGCTTGAGCCGGTCGAAAACAAAATCGTTATTACCAACGATGGTGAGGAGACAATTGCAAAACTTTGCAGCGGAGACGTGGTTGTCAGAATGGAGCGTGTATTCGTTTCGCCTGGCGAAGAGTTTGATTTTATAGATCAGGCACGGCGTGCGTTTGACAAACTGACATGCGAAAAAGCAGAATTCGTTAGAGGCGCAAAATATAAGATAGTGAATAACCTTTTTACCAATCACAATATTGAGATCGGGAAAATTGTAACAGTAACAACAGACAGCCCACTGATTTGCGGTCATATCGCGGTGTTTGAACAGGAGGACTGTGAACCTATTTTGCTATCCCTCTATGATGTGGAGCGTGTTGAGTAGTATGGAGAAAACGTGTAGAGACTGCATACATCATGAAATTTGCGTGCTGCTTTTGCAGAATACGGACGCGGTTTGCAACGGCTTTGCGGACAAGTCACGATACATAGAGCTGCCGTGCAAGGTGGGAGATACGGTGTACTGCGTCGACATAAATGAGGGCAAGGGGAAGATTGCAGAACGCCCTGTAGCCAATTTCGGGATAGGTCTACACGGTCTTTATTATATACTTTATGTTGATGGATATGGACCGTACACAACAGCACCGGGCGAAATGGTTTTTACAACTCGTGAAGAAGCGGAAGCGGCACTGAGAAAAGTAGAAGAAAAAAGACTTATGAAGGAGACGGAGACATGAACTTTAACAAGATATTCAAGCTTGCAAAGAAGAAAAAGGCGGCGGATGTGTATGTGTCCGATAACACGACGTACATCGTGCTGCCGGAGGCGGTATACATATTTGACGATCTGCCGGAGATCGAATCGCCCGACCAGCTGCTGACCCTGTGGGGCGTTGAGGAGGCCGAACGGGACGGCTGGAAGGTCCTTATACGCGGCGGAAAGCCGCGCATCGGAACGCTCGGCGGCGGGACGGAAATGCGCCGCGTGCGCACATACCGCGGCGGCATCGAGGATGTGGCGCTGTTCGGACTGCCGGAAAACGAGCAGCTTTCCATCGGACGGGCCCCCGGGCGCGATCTCGGCTTTATCCCCGTGCACTCCGCCATGCTTGCGCCCTGCGAGGGTGGCGGGGTACATACGGCGTGCTACGGTGTTTACACAGAGCTGGGCGCGGCTCTCAGCATATATGAGGGCTCGGCGCTGTGCGCGGTCATTCGCCCGCTGGACGGTGAGGACGCGCAGATCATGTCTGACAGTATGGCATATGCCGCAGAAAAGCTCGCGGAGTATGCCGACGGCGCCGCCGGCGATGTTAAAGCGGAGGCGTGGGGCTGACAGCCCCGCGCCCGCACAAATCTACTATATATATATTACCGGGAGCCCGACGGGGCGCGAGGCGCAGGGTGCGATCCCCTGCCTCCCGAAAAAGCGATGAAAACTACATATATATAAAAAACACTCGCGCGTGCGCGCGAGTTAGGGCTTGTATGGAATATTAACAATTCGACCACTTTTTACTTGAGAGGGTAAAACAAGGGACACAGATCCTTCCTCGGGAGGGAAAATATATACTCTCAAAAGTTTAAGGGCAGGGGGCACGGCCGATCCGCACTCGGAGGAGAGCGGGCGGCTGGGCTTCGGGTCTCTCGGTGCTTTGTTAAAAAGTTTATCGGGGCGGGGTCGCGTATGCTCTGCACTGTGAGGAGAGCGGGCGCGATACATAATATGCTGCAAAAAACGCAGCAGAGACGGTTATGTGCTGCGAAAGCGCAGCGGAAAGGTTGAGGACTATGGGAACTGCTGTACGTTACAGAGAGGTGCGCAAGGTATGCGGAGATTATATGTACGCCTATGTATACCCGGTATTTCCCGCGGGGACGTACATCACGTCGGGCGGGCAGCGCAGGCAGCGCTACAAGCCTACAAGCGAGATGCAGCGGGCTCTCAACGATAAGCATTCCGTGCGCCGCTTCAAGGAGCTCGTGCACGCAAACTTTTCATCGGAGGACTACTGCCTGCATCTTACATACGATGACGGATGGCTTGCGGACAGCGACGAGGTGGCGGAGAGAGACCTTGACGCTATGATACGCAGGCTTAAGCGCGTTTATGCGAAAGCGGGAGCTGAATTTAAATACATGGCGGTCACGTCCCGCGGGTCGGCTCACGGCAGGTATCATCATCATCTCATAGTTTCCGGAGGCATTGACCGTGACCTATTGCAGGCAAAGTGGCAGTACGGCTATGCCAACTGCGACAGACTGCAGTTTACCGAGGTCGGCGTTGCCGATCTCGCTCAGTATCTCATAGACCAGCAGGACAGAGTGGGCGTGCGGCGCTGGAAAGCTTCGCGCAATCTTTCCCGACCCGTGGAAAAGCCCACGAGGGATCATATATATACACGCAGGCTTGCCAACACTGTGGCAGAGGCTCCTTTTGCCACGGGCAAGATCGGTGAGCTGTACCCCGGCTGGGTGCTGGCGGAGTATCCCGAGAGAGTTGACAACGATGTTAACGGCGGGATCTATCTTGCTATGACATTTTACAGAGAGGACGCAGACTTTATTCAGCGCCGCACGGGACGCGGCAAATACAAAAAAGCGCTGCCGCGCTCCGGACGGGAGCGGGGTTTCAGCGCGTTTGAGGCAGTAAGAGAGGACTATTACGGCAAAGGTACGGGACGGAAACAATGAAAAACAAAACGGAGGCGGTATTGTTGGAAAAGCGAGGCTGTAAAGAGTACATTACGGACGGACGGGGAGAAGAATCACATGTGCAGTCGCTGTCGGCGAAGTGTCCGTTTTATGTCTTTGAGAAGACGCACGACATACAATGCGAGGGCATAGCACGCGGCACCCGCATTATTTTGCGCTGCGTATCTGCCGAGAGGTGCCGGGAGCACCGGCTTGAATTTTGCAACCGCATTGACGGCTACGACAAGTGCCCCATATACAGGGCGATCATGGAGCAGTACAAATGATATCATGATATCAAATTCGTGAGATCACGAAAAGGACCGGGAGTCGATCCCGGTCCTTTTGTATTAGTCCAGCAGATCCGCAAGGATCAGACGCATAAGGTACTGCGGCGGCTCATGATGGTCGGCTGCATCAGTAGTCCAATTTTGCACGGTACGGAGCGGTATACCGTAATCCCGCGCAAACTCTGCCATGCTGCTGTCATGGAGCTTGAGCAGGGTCTTAACGTCTATGCCGTCCCTGCAGGAGTACAGCAGCGTGAGGACCTCTACAGCTTTATCGGCATCCTCATAGTAGCTGTCATCCGGCAGAGAGCCGCCGCACTCTGCCATGTAATACTCAAGGTCTTTGCACTCCTGCGCGTCCTGTAGCAGGCGCTTTACTTCAGATAGTTTCATTTTCTGTCATCGTCCTCCTTAAAAATCAATAGTTGCGCAGATCTTCATAGCCCGCTGCATTGTCTACTGCTTTTTTGCCCGCCAGCTTTATAGCTGCGGTCTTCGACATCAGCTCGCGCTCGCGGAAGTCGTACTCTTCGGTGTGCAGCCATTCCTGAGCCGTATCCTTGTCGTCAAATACGTATACGCGGTGATCCCATGTCCCGAAATTGTATTTGCTTGATACTCCGTAAATCTTTCTTACTGCCATTTTTGTTTTCCCTTTCTGTTTTTCGGGCTCTGCCCTTTTGTTGTCTCTATTATAGCACCTATTAGGTGCGATGTCAATAGGTTTTGCAAAAAAAGTTTGAAAAAAAATAAAAGTTTTTTTGCAAAAATAATAAAACTTACGACGAGGGGGTGATATCACTTGCCTGTTTTGCTGTGTTACGCTGTATATAAGAGAGGCGTGCACTGCTCACGCGGATTATTTGACACGGCAAGGCAGGCGCGCGGGCGCGATACATTATATGTGCTGTGCTGCACGTGATAGGGGGTGGAGACTGTGGCAAGGCAAAAAAAATACACGCCGAAGGCGTTTCGGGAAGCGTGCGGCGCATATTTCCGCCGCCGCAGCTATGAGATGACGGTTAAGTCACTTGAGCCGACGGGCAGGACAAACGCCAAAGGACTGCCGGTTATGGATTACGTGCCGGTCAAAAACGGAGACGGCGAGCTGATAAAGGTTTTGGAATACGCCGCACCGCCGTCCGTGGAGAGCTTGTGCGTTGAGCTCGGGATATCCAGAGCGACGTTTGCAAACTACGCGCAGGATGAGAGGTACAAAGGCGCGTGCGAGGACGTGAAGCTACGAATCGAGGCATATCTGCACCGGCAGCTGAACGAGCGGCAGAAGGGCACGGACGGCATTATATTCGACCTCAAGGTAAATCATGGGTGGAGAGACAATGCCGATGCTGATGTTGACAGAAAGATAGAGATCTCATTCGGGGAGGAGGATTACACGGATTGACGATAAATATACCGGCTCCCAGCCCGAAACAGGATGAATTTCTGCGGGCGACCGAAAGATATGTAGGCTACGGCGGTGCGCGAGGGGGCGGAAAGAGCTGGGCTGTGCAGGTTAAAGCTGTGCTGCTGGCGCTGAAATGGGAAGGAATTAAGATCCTGATAGTGCGTAAAAGCTATCCGGAGCTCATACACAACCACGTAGAGCCCATAAAAAAGCTGCTGCCCCGCGGCGTTGCCAAATATAACAAGACAGACAAACGGTTTACTTTTGTCAACGGATCAACCATATCATTGGGCTATTGCGCGACAGACGGCGATCTTGAGCAGTACCAGGGCACAGAACGTGACGTTATATTTTTCGACGAGGCTACACAGCTAAAAGAGGATTGGCTTACAAAGATCAACTTGACCGTGCGCGGTACCAACGACTTCCCGAAGCGGACGTACTACACGTGCAACCCGGGCGGAGTGAGCCACGGATATATTAAGCGTCTGTTTATTGACCGGATATACAAAGAGGGCGAGAAACCCGAGAATTACCGCTTTATAAAAGCACTTGTGACAGACAATCACGCGCTGATGCGGATACAGCCGGAATATCTTGATATGCTTGACTCCCTGTCGCCGAAGCTGCGCGCCGCATGGCGCGACGGGCGGTGGGACGTTTTTGAAGGACAGTTTTTCGAGGAATTTACGGACGATCCCGAGCATTACGGCGACGGAATGTGGACGCACGTCATAACGCCATTTGAGGTGCCGTCGAACTGGCCCGTATACCGCAGCTACGACTTCGGTTACGCAAAGCCGTTTTCTTGCGGCTGGTGGACGGTCAACCCCGACGGCACGGTATACCGCATAGCGGAGCTGTACGGCTGCACGGGAGAGCCCAACGAGGGTCTGCATTGGGATCCCGACAAACAGTTTAAAGCGATCGCGGACTTTGAAAAGCAGGAGCCGAATCTGAGAGGGCGGCGCATACTGGGTATTGCCGACCCGTCTATATGGGACGCATCACGCGGAGAGGCGATCATCACGGCGGCTGAACGGCACGGCATATTTTTCAGCCCCGGCGACAATGCGCGCATAGCGGGATGGATGCAGATGCATTACAGGTTTGCTTTTGACGCAAACGGGCGCCCGATGATGTACATATTCAACACCTGCCGGGACTTTGTAAGGACCATACCGCTAATGAGCTACAGCGAGACCAACACAAAAGCCGAGGACCTGGACACGACGCTTGAGGACCATATTGCGGACGAGACGCGGTATTTTCTTATGTCGCGGCCCGTAAAGCCGCGATACGGCACAAAGGCACCGCAGCCGAGGTTTGTTATAGACCCGCTTAATCAACTATACACGGAGAAGTAAGATATGAACATACTGGACAAATTGAGAAAAGGCATATTTGGCGCGGAGAGAGACGAGGAGAACGTCGCGGCAGACGCTGCGGCGCAGGACTACGGCACCGCCGAAAGCGCCGCGATAGGCAAAAAGGAAATACTGCACGCCTCGGAGCTTTTGCAGAAATACAAAAGTGCAAAGGCAAATCTTGAGAAAAAGATCGTACGCAATGAAAACTTTTGGAAGCTCAGGCAGTGGGAGTGTTACAGAAGCACGGGCAACAAGGACGATCTGAAGCCCGCAAGCGCGTATTTATGGAACGCTATCGTACAGAAGCGCGCAGATTTTATAGACGGATACCCCGCTCCGAATGTGCTGCCGCGTATGCAGGACGACGAGGAGGAGGCGCGCAAGCTATCGGCGGTGCTGCCTATTGTGCTGGCACAGTCAAACTTCAAACGCGTTTACCGCGACGTTGTTACATACAAGCTCAAGCAGGGCACGGGAGTGTACGGCGTATTCTGGGATCCCGCAAAAAACAACGGGCTGGGAGATATAGCCATACGCAAGGTGGACCTTCTGACACTGTTCTGGGAGCCGGGAGTTACGGACATACAGGACAGCGCAAACGTTTTTGTTGTGGGTCTCTACGATAATGACGTGCTTATGCGCACATACCCGCAGCTTAAGGCTAAAAACCTGTCGAGCGGCGTGATCAACGTGCGGCACTATGCGTATGACGACAACATAGACATCTCCGGCAAGACTGCCGTTGTTGACTGGTACTACAAAAAACGCGCGGGAAACAGAACGGTGCTGCACTACTGCAAGTTTGTAGGCGACACGGTGCTGTATGCAACGGAAAACGATACGGAGCGCCCGACCGCCGTCAATATTGACGGAGAGACGGGCGAGACATACAATGTGCCCTCGGGCGAGAGCATGGCGGAGAAAGGACTCTACGCGCACGGCAAGTATCCGTTTGTTGTGGATCCGCTGTTTGCCATTGAGGGAACTATAGCCGGGTACGGCTACACCGACATAGGTAAGGACACGCAGGAGCAGATCGACCTCATAAATCAGGCTATAGTCAAAAATACCATGTGCGGAGCGCGGCCGAGATACTTTGTTTATTCGGGCGGCGCTGTCAACGAGGCTGAATTTGCCGATCTTTCAAAGGATTTTGTACACGTGGACGGTCAGCTCGGGGCGGACAGCATACGCTCTGTAGACTATAAGCCGCTGCAGGGTAACTACATGAGCTTTTTGGAAATGAAGATCGAAGAGCTGAAGGAAGTAACCGGCAACCGAGATGTTAACAACGGCGGTTCGAGCGGCGCTACAGCCGCCAGCGCTATTGCCGCTATGCAGGAGGCGGGCTCAAAACAAAGCAGAGACGCCATTTCCGGCACATATGATGCTTTCCACGACATTGTGATGCTGTGCATCGAGCTTATGCGCGAGAAATACGACACTGCGAGATACTTTCGCATACTCGGCGAGGACGGCACGGCGCAGTATATGATGTATGACAATTCGGGACTGCGCCCACAGCCTCAGGGCGAGGTGGGCGGCGTTGACATGGGTATGCGCCTGCCGGAGTTTGACATTGAGGTTACGGCGGAGAGGGACAGCCCCTACAACAAGATGGAGCGCAACGAGCTTGCCGTGCAGCTTTATCAGCTGGGAGTGTTCTCCCCGCAGAATACGGATCAGAGCCTTATGCTGCTTGAGACTATGGATTTCGACGGCAAAGAGGATATTATACAGCGTGTATCCCAAAGCGGGACAATGTACGACATGCTGCTGCAGTATCAGCAGCTTGCCTTGAGTCTTGCCGCAAAGTATGAGCCGCAAACGGCGGACATGATAGCACAGACTATGGGCGCAGGAGCCGCAACACCGCAGCCCATACCGACGGCACAGGGCGTTTTCGGCTCCGGCAGCGGAAACGGCAGCGGAGAAACGAGGATGAATAATGCGCGAGATGCAGCGCAGGAAAGGACGCAGCCGCGATGATTGCAATCGATTACACGGATAACGGTAATACAGCCGAGCTGCATGTGAGAGGGCATGCGGGATATGCGCCGCACGGAAGCGACATAGTATGTGCCGCCGTCAGCTCACTGTGTCAGACACTGGCGCTGAGCGTTGCCGATGAAATATCGGAATGCACGCTGCGGCAGAAGGCGGGCGAGCTGTACATATGCAGCAGGCCGCACGGAAAAGCAGAGAGCCTTATAACACGGGAGCTTTTCGGGCACACGCTGCGCGGACTGCGGGCGGTTGAAAAAGAATTTCCGGAAAATATAAAAATTGTTGTAAGGGGGTAATATCACCTTTTACACCGGGCGCTGTACAATAAATATGCTGAGAGTTGTTTCAGCCGAGTCACGGCCGTAAGCCGGAGATGCGACAGGAAGGATTTAAACTTATGTTCGTTGAAAAAATCGATCTGCAGCTTTTCGGAGAAGCTGCTTCGGGCGCCGCTTCTGACGGAGCGGGAGAGCAGGCCGCCGCTGCGACGGAAGCCGGAACCGGCAATACCGGCAATGTGCAGGCTTCGGAAGCCGTACAGGGGACGGCCGAAGGAAAAGCCGAAGCGGGCACGAAAGGCACAGAGCGTCTTACTTTTGAGCAGATACGCGAGATGTACGCGGACGATCTGAAAAAGTATACCGACAGCATTACAAAGGACGCCGTTGAAAAACGCCTGCACCGGGAAAAGGGAGCGTCGCAGACACTGAAAAAGCTGCAGCCCCTCATAGACCGTGCGGGCAGGCAGTACGGCGTCGATCCGAAGGACACGGATGCGGTGCTTAAGGCGGTTGCCGACGACAAGTCATATTATGAGCAGCTTGCAATGAAAAACGGCACCACTCCGGAAATCGAGGAGGAGCTTGACAAAAGCAGACGCGAGACCCGTGAGCTGCGGGAAGAAATCGCCGAGCGTGAGGAAGCCGACGCCATACGGGAAAACGCCTGCAGAATCATGCAGCAGCTAAGCGAAGTTAAAGCGAAATTCCCGAACTTTAACTTTGATGAGGCGATGAAAAACGAAGAGTTCGCGATGCTGGTAAAGAACCGTAATGTACCATTGCTTGCGGCATACAAAGCAGTCAGTTTTGACGATGAGATCAGCCGCGCAATGCAGACAACTGCCAAAACGGTAGAGGCCAATGTTGTCAACAAAATCAAAAGCGGGAGCAGACCGGCGGAAAATGCAATGTCCGGGGCGTCTCCTGCCAATGTAGCGACGGATTACTCCAAGCTTTCTCTCGAGGAGTGCCGGAGCATAATCCAAGCTGCCCAAATGCGGCGAAACGGCTACTGATACCGACCCGCGCCGGCGGGTAAAACGGCTTTCGGTGTGCCGCGCCTTATAAAAAAAGGAGTATGATTATGAAAACTATTTTTACACCGATCATTATTTTTGACATCCAGGCTTTTGCGGAGCCTGTGATACAGACTCCCGACATGGGAAGCTACGGCGTTTCCCAGATGAACAAGACCACAAGTCAAGAACTCTCGGGCGAGATCAAAAAGTTTTACGACACAAATCTGCTTCGCAACGCGACTCCGAAGCTTGTATTCAACGAGTTCGGACAGAAGCAGACACTGCCCAAAGGCAACGGCGATACTGTTGAGTGGAGACGCTTTAAGACGCTTCCCAAGGCGCTTACCCCTCTTGTAGAGGGCGTTATACCGACCGGCTCGAAGCTCAAGATGTCCACCATAAGCGTCAAGTGCGAGCAATACGGCGACTATGTATCTATTACGGACAAGCTGGAGTTTGCTGCGATCGATCCTATTATAGGAGAGGCTACAAACGAGCTGGGATCTGCTGCCGGCGGCACAATGGATACACTGACGCGCGACGTTGTCTGCGCGGGCACGGTCATAGGCTATCCCACGGGCATTACCACGCAGGCGGCTCTTACCAAGGCAAGCAAGATCACATCGACCGACGTTAACAAAATGGCGACATGGCTTAAAAAGAACAATGCGCCCCTCATCAACGGAAACTACATATGCATACTGCATCCCTCCGTAGGCGAGGATCTGAGAGAAAGCGAGGGATGGGTCGAAGCGCATAAATATGCATCTCCCGAGCAGATATACAGCGGTGAGATCGGCATGCTGCACAATGTGCGCTTTATAGAGTCCACCGAGGCTAAGATCGAGCGCGGCGACGATCTCAGCAAAACTGCAAGAGATCTCACTGTTAAGACTGCGAGCTCCTCTGCATCCCCCGATGTTACGGTTAACGAGACGCTTGAGGCGGGAAAGCTTGTCGGCAGGTTTGTGATCCTTGACGATAAGAGGTACAAGGTGATCTCCAACACTACCGATAAGATAACCCTTAACGCGGGTGTTACGGCTACACAGGGTGCGAAGATATATCCCGGAGAGGGCGGCGCAGGCGGATGTGCAGTGTATGACTGTATATTCTTCGGTCAGGGCGCATGGGGCGTTGTTGAGCCTAACGGCATGTCGCTGGAGACCATTATCCACAGCAAGGACGAGATCGGCGGACCGCTGAACCAGTTCAGCACCGTCGGCTACAAGCTTATGCACGCCGCAAGGATCCTTTACCCCGAGCGAATGATCAACTTCATATGCGGCTCGTCCTACTCCGATCTGGATGAGGCAAACTGAGGAGGTATAATATGGCAAGGAAAAACACTGACACGGTTATCGTAAATCTGCCGTTTGTTGCGGGCGTTCCCGAACTTGAGGAGGATCTCACCGTCGGACTGAACGGCAAGCTTTACCAGATTCAGCGCGGCCGCCCCGTCGAGGTCCCGAGAGTGCTCTCAGAGATCATAGACCGCCGCGAAATTCTTACAAGAAAAGCTGCGGAGTTTGCGGAAGAGAAGCGTTACAGGGACGAGAAATAAGCTGACGCGCAAAAATGCGGCGGGTGAGGAATATCACCTGCCGCTTGTTTTATTATACAATTATGTCAACGGAGGTATTCAACATGAAAATAAACGACGTTATAGCGGAGGTGCGCAGCCTGTGCAGAGGAAAGTATGACGACGAACAGCTGAAAAAATGGCTGAGCGATGTTGACGCCCTCATATTTGAGGATATACTCAAAACGCACGAAGGAGCGCCGGAGGGGGAATTTGTCCCATACACGGACGGAGAGAGCGAGCTCCTTGTACCGTATGTGTACAGCGAGATGTACAGACTGTATCTGCAGGCGCAGATTTATCTTTCCAACGGCGAGATAAACGATTACAACAATTCGGCGGCACTTTATGCGGCGGCACGGACAAAATATGTCAACTGGTACAACCGGACGCACATGCCGAAGCAGCCGGATCATTATATTACATTCTGAGAGGAGCGCGGCATGATAGGTCAGACACTCAATGCGCAAAACCCGACAACGGAATTTGTCGACACGTTCGGGGGATATAACCACAATCTGCGCATTTCGGACGCAGAATTCTACGACATGAAAAACATGACGGGAAAGCATTATCCCATGCTTGCGACGCGCGACAAACGCGGGACTGCTCCGTTCTCGGGGGTGTACGATATACAGCCCTGCGACACCGCCGGTTCTCTTTCGGGCCTCAGCCGCGGGAATATGGCGGTGGTATGCGACAGCGAAACATCGGGAGAGGGCGCAGTTGTCAAATTTCTGAAGCCGGACGGCAGCGCAGCCATTGCGGAACGCACAATAGGCGGCAGCGCCGCAGACACACGTCTTGTTATGCAGGCGGGATATGTATACGCTTTCCCGCAGGCGGTGCAGCTGGGCACGGTTGCAATAGCGGAAAACAAGCTGGCATGCGAAACATCTGTAAAGAGAAACCCCGCCGTCACCAACGAGGAGGTGCTGGGGCGGTATGCGTCGTTTACGCTGCAGCCCTGCGACAGTGAGGGGCTTTTGGACGACTCGCCGCTGTCAAGTAAGACCGCAAACAAAAAGTATACCGGAGCACCCAACGAAACCTACGGGCGCGGAACGAACGAAATGGTGATAATCACCAGCACCCCCCCGGGGGGATATAACGAATACGGCATCAACGTATATGTTGACAGCTCCGGCATCGTGACCAAGGTTGTAAGCCACACGGCAGAGTCCTCCGTAACCGTGCCGTCAGGCGGGTTTGTGCTGACAGGTCACGGCACTGCCGCCGACTGGCTTGCGGCATATGCAATCAAAGGACGGTATATTACGGTTACGGGGCTTACGGTTAAAGCATATGAGAGTGCTGCCACGGCCGAGGTCAAGACGCAGAAGCCGGACAACCCCGCAAACGGTATGCGCTGGAGGGACACGGTGACGGGCAAGCTGTATGTATGGTCTGCGGCGTACGGTCAATGGATGGCGCAGACGCAGAACTACATATATCTTTCGTTTTATTCCACCGACAGCCTTATAGACGGCGAGTATGCGTACATAGGCATGCGGGACGGCAAGCGGCAGACGAATCTGCAGGGGAATTACACGGTGGCACCCTTTGACGGCTACAAGGAAGGGGATGCCATAACGCTTGAGGGCTTCGGGGATAAATATGACTCAACGTATGTTATAAGCAAGGTCGTTTCCGACACGGCACTTATACTCAACGGATTTGCGGAAAATAAGGTTACGCGCTCGGTGACGGGCGACGTCGTATTGAAAACGGCGCGTAAAATACCTAAGCTTGACTTTGTAATCGAATGCAACAACAGACTGTGGGGATGCTATTACGGTCCGAAGAATGAAAACGACCCCGCGGGAGAGATACTTAACGAGATATACTGCTCTGCCCTCGGCGATCCAATGAACTGGTACAAATACGAAGGGACCGCCATGGATTCGTGGACGGCTTCCGTCGGTGCCGTGGGAGCATGGACGGGAGCTGCTGTGTACGGCGGGTATCCGATATTTTTCAAGGAAAACACGCTTATACGCGTTTACGGCACGGCGCCGTCGTCTTTTCAGACGGCGGAGTACAAATACAGGGGAGTCAAGGAGGGCAGCTCGGAATCCCTCGCAATAGTTGACGAGGTGCTTTACTATAATTCCCCGGACGGAGTGCTTGCATACAGCGGAGGGGTGCCGGTTAAAGCCGACGCAGCTCTCGGCAATGTTATTTATGACGACGCTGTGGGCGGAGCATTCCGCGGCAGATATTATATGTCGGCAAAGGATGACGGCGGCAAATACGTTTTGCTTGTATATGACACAAAGCTCGGCATGTGGTACAAGGAGGACGATTTGCACGTGCGGCGTTTCTGCCGCGCGGGAGACACCTTTTATATAGTAACGGGCAGCGGAGACGTTAAAACGCTTTCGGGCGGCTCTGAGAGCGATTTTCAGTGGTTTGCGGAAAGCGGCGTTATCGGATACGGGGACCCGTACAAAAAGAGGCTGAAAAAGGTCAAAATGAGAGTTATCCTCCCCACCGGCTCAAAGCTTGCGTTTTTTGCATCATATGACGACGGGGAATGGGAGCCGTGCGGTGAATGGATAGGCACGGGGCGTGAGCCGTATGACATATTCTTTATTCCTCAGCGGTGCGACCGCTTCAGATACAGACTTTCGGGAGAGGGCGAGTGCCGCATCATATCAATTTACAGAGAAACGGGGTATGCGGGAGAATGAGAGAGAACATATATTTTGAGCCGCCGAGAGGGGCGAGCCTTGAAGAGCTTTACGCCTGGGCGCGTGAATTGTGTGAAATTCTGAACAGAACGAATACGGAAAAGGAGCGGGAAAATGGCAACGACAGTATATAAGAAAAAAGAGAAGATACCTGTGACGGGGTACAGAACGAGTCAGACGGAGAACGATAAGATCTACACGCAAAGGCAGCAGCAGTACGGCGCACTTGCCGACAGTGCTCTTGCCGATCTTGCGAAGCAGCGCGCGCGGTTTGAGGCGCCTCGCACGTATCAGCAGCAGTACGCGCAGGCTATAAACGACTATATCAACCGCGGAAAGTTTACATACGACTTCAACGCCGACCCCGTATACAACCAGTACAAGGACAGCTACACAAGGCAGGGCAAACTTGCCATGAAGGATACCATGGGACAGGCAGCGGCGCTTACGGGCGGGTACGGCAACAGCTATGCCCAGACTGCGGGGCAGCAGGTATACAACAACTATATGCAGCAGCTCAATGACATTACGCCGGAGCTGTATCAGCTTGCGCTGGACCGCTACAACCAGGAGGGGCAGGATATGCTGAGCAAGGCTTCTCTCCTGGGAGACGCGGACAGCAGAGAATATTCGGAGATAGGCGACGCATACAGCCGTGCGCTGGGAGAGCTCGGCACATATGCGGGGCTGGAATCGGACGAGCGCAGCTTCGGCTACACGCGGGAGCAGAACGAGCTTGCAAACAAACTGGCACGCGAACAGTTTGAATATCAGAAGCAGCAGGACGCTATTTCAAATTCGCTGAAGGCAAGAGGAAACGGCTCGGGCACGGATGAAAATGCCGTCGGACTCTACACATTCAGAGGCACTGGAAAAACAAAAGATAAAAATGGTAATACGGTGGACACCGGTTTCATGCTGTTTACAGACCCGAACGGGAAAACGGTCAAGGTCGAAAAAGGACTCAGTCCCTATACAGGCACTAAAAACCCGGATGTCGATAACGGCACGTTCTCCAACGGATACCAGCCCGACAACATAGGCGGCGAGAAGCTGACAAATTCCGGATACACAGACAATGTGAACGGGCGCGAACAGAACATATGGTTTGATCCGAAAGGATACGGCTGGATATGGGACGGCACCAAGAACGCATATCAGGCGTATACCATAGACGGAAGACAGGCAACAAAAGCGATGATAATCCTGTACGGAAATCACGCAAACAAATAAACGGAGGCTGGCATGGCGTTTGAAGCAACGAAGAATTTCAGAAAGAAAGCAACGTCGGACACGACGGGCACGGGCAGCAATGCCGCAAGCGGCAGATTTGAGGCGACAAGCAATTTCCGCCGCAATGAGGCGTATGCTCAGCGCCGTTACAATGAAATGGAGCGGCAGGTTAATGATATTATAAGCAGATACAACGGTATCATAAAACAGGCACAGGAATATACTTCGGGCGGAGAAAAGAAATCCGCGACGCCGAATATACGTTACCGCGCCGGCGATACAATAGGGGTCGGCAACGATTACGCCGACTTCTCAACCGCGTACAGTCTCGGCAGATCGGCGGCAAAGCTGCGAAAGGAAGCAAGCGAGCTTATGAGCGCCATTCAGGACGATTACGGCTCCGGAAACGCAATCGAAAAGCTGGCGGCGGTACAAATACTGAACTCTATTGCGAACGAAAGCTTTGACGATGAGATAAACAACGAGTATATCGGGCGAATGCCATATACTTCATACAATGTGCGCAAGCAGGCTTTGCGGCAGTATCTTGACGACAAAAAGATTGAGAAGAAATACGGCGTAAACGACGACACAAGCGCTATAGAGCTTATCGGCAAGGCCGAGGGTATAACCGTTCCGAAGGCTGCCGCCGAAAGGCAGGAGGCCTCCGCAGACGCCAAAAAAGCCTACAGCGAAGAAAAAAGCCGCATCGAAAAAGAATACGGCATCACCCTCAGCTATGACGACTATGAGGAAAACGTTCTGAAGCTTCAGGAGCTTATGAAGACATTGCCTGCAGGAGAGGAAAAACAGAGGGTTCTTGACTTTTCAAAGATTGATCCGACGATCTACAACTACAAGATGACCGCCGGAGGATCCGACACGCCCACTGCCGAAGAAAAAAAGAAGCAGCAGAAATTTGAAGCTACGGAGCGCACCGGGTACAACTACATTGAAGCCGATAGGGACACTCTGCAAAAGGAGAAGGATTATCTCCGCTATCTTGCGTCTCAGCGCATCACCATGGACGACTGGAATGCCATAAACGAGGGCGAAGCGTATACAGATGATGTTGCGCGGGACTACAAGGTGTCTGCCATAATCAACAATGCAAAAAGCAAGGAAGACTTTAAGGAAAAATCAAAAATCGGAGATGAGGAGAAAGAAAGCCTGCGGTTTGATTCTTCGCCTCTGTCAACCTCCGAAACTGCCAAAAAGAAATTTTTCGGCGGCGGAACTCCTGAATCTGCTTTTGATCTCAGCGCTTCTTACGATGAGATCACAAACGGGATGAGCGAAGATGAAAAGAATGTATTTAACTACATCTTAAACACAGAAGGAAAAACGGCAGCTACCGAATACAGGCAGCTGCTGAACCGAGATTCCGAATTCAGCGAAAGTATAGGGGCAAGAAAGGGGCATGAATTCTACGAAAAGAATTTGAAGGGGCATCCCATACTTACTGCACTGTATTCCGTACAGGCGGGTTTACTTGGGCAATTCGGTTCAAACATACAAAATATAGGCGACTTTGCTCGCGGCACAATTCCCGATCCGAAGGAACATACGGAACTGTCGGCAATAGAGGAGGCAAAAGCAAACAGCGGCAGGCTCGGCAGAACAGTAATTGATATGGGTATGTTTCTTGGGGACAACGCACCGGCAGCGATGATAGGCGCTGCCGCAGGCGCTGCGGCAAAGGGATTCGGCGCGACGGTGAAAACCGCTCAAGAGATAGCAAACACGGCGAGCGCAGGCTCGATGTTTTTATCCGCCGGTTCAGCGGCGTATACACAGGCTATCGAAGAAGGGTATTCTTCCGAACGGGCGCAGAATTACGGTGTTCTTACCGGTGTTTCGGAGGCTTTTCTTGAAAAAGCTCTCGGCGGTATTGCCGGTATGGGCGGTAAAATTACCGGAAAGTCTGTTGAGGCGGCTATTAAAAACATTGAAAAAGCCGGGCTGCGCATGCTTGCAGAGGGTACCATTGACATGGCGGGAGAATTTACCGAAGAATATCTGCAGGAAATTCTTGATCCGGTATTCCGAAACATTATGCTTGACGAAGATAATGAGTTCAAACCGTTCACGGCAGATGCACTTTATGCAGGCTTCCTCGGTGCACTCGGCGCCGCCACGATGAATGCGGTGCCGCTCACTGTTGAGGCCGCATCTTATGCAAAAAACAAGGCACAGAGGGCTGCGGGCGCTGTAAGAACGGGGCAGGAGCTTATCGGCACGGAAGCTGCACAGCAGATGGTAGAGCTCGGTAAGGAAATCGGCAAGGACAGGCTTGTAGAAAAAGCGACTGCTGATGTGAAGGAGCGTCGCGGTCTCGGGAAAATTGTTCAGTTTGTTGAAAAAACAAAAAAGGCCGCCGCGAACGGGAAGCTTGCCGAATCAGTCGTGACGGATACTTTAAGGAAAGCTGAAAGTGTTGCAAGCGAAGAGCTTACACAAAGGCTGGGAGATCTTGGACAGAAAAAAGATGTTGTCGTGACGATGGCGCTGGCAATGGCTGCTAATGATACAGATACTCAGGATGCAATGAATGCGCTTATCATCCAGTCGCTAAGCGCGGAGGAATATCAAAAAACAATTGCCGCTGTCGGCGAAACTGCGGATGTTTTACATAAAAAGACAAATATTGAGCAAGTTGCCAAAGTAAATGACAGCATAGACCGCGGTGACTATGATATGGAAAATATCCCTTTGACCTCACAGGAGATCAAAGCGGTGCGTAGGGACGGTGACGGAAATATTACGTATATCGGCGGGGACGGACAAGAAGTATCGTCAGAAGATGTGAAGATCTCCGCAGAGCTTAAGTACTTTTATGAGAAATATGCCGCCAAACTGCCGGAGGCGGACGCCGAGGAAATGATTACTGCATTCAAAAAGTCCAAGCTGCCCGACTATGCGGCACCGTACTTCGCCGCGGAGTGGAAACACGCGCGGGAGATGGGACGTCTCGGCGTTTCTTCCGAACGGTTGTCGGAAGTTGAAATGAATTTGGATTTAGATACAATTACAAAAGATTACATCAAAAAGGCTGCATACGCTCAGGGACTTAAAGAGAGGGCAAAAGCTGTACATCTTGACAATGTACAGAAAAAAGCTGAGAAGATTATACAAAACAGAAGAAGCGGGAAAGCCGAAGGCGAAGTCCGCGGCACTGATACGCTTCATAAGAGTCAGGATAAACGCAGTGCGAAAAATGTCCTCAGAATTGCGGAGGTTCTTGCAAAACTCGGATACGATATAGAATTCTATTCCGGCAAAAAAACAATAAACGGGGTCGAGGCAAGGGATACTGTAAACGGTGCTTATGTCGCATCGACACATACGGTATACCTACGGGCTGATGCATCGTATTCAAAGCGTACAAGTGTGCGCGGGATTCTCGGGTTTACGCTTGCACATGAGCTGACACACAGCCTAAAGGAGGGAGATCTTAAGGGATATCAGGAGCTTGTAGAATATATAACCGCTTCACTCGGCACAAAAACTTTCGAGAACCTTATGTCACGGTATATGTATACGCAGGACGGCAAAGAAAACATGAAATACTCTGCCGCGCTTGACGAAGTTGTGGCGAATGCGTGTGAGAAAATGCTTGAAAATTCAAAAGCCCTTGAAAAGCTCGCCATGGAAAACGCACCTCTGTACCTAAAGATCGGCGAAAAGCTGAAGAATCTTATACGCAGGATAAGAAACTCTCTCAAGGGAATGTACTCGGATGTTGACAGCCTACACCCGGAGACTGCGGAACTGATGAAAGCACTCGGAGACAGGATTAATGAATTTCAGCAGATGTATGACCGCGTGCTTTATGATTCCATAACGAACATGAGAAAAGCTCTCGCCGAGGCGGAGAACGCGAAGACGAGAGAAAATCTTGACGTTCTGGAAAAGCAGGCGGAGAAAGAGGGGCTGCAGCTTCAAAGTGATCAATACCTGTCAATTAGTTTTTCGGAAGAGCAGAATAACGAGACAAAATATATTTTGCAAAGCATAGTTGATAATATTGCAAAAATTCCAGCAAAAAAAGTTTTCACAGTAAATGGTGTTGAACTGCAAGGCAGAGCCACAGATTATGTTAAAGCTGTTTTTGATGAACAGGGCAACGTGGCTCATAATAGTGTTCTTGGAGACGTCGAATTGGGCGCTTCCGGTGCTAAAAGCACTATGTTTCATGGGTACGGTGCCAACAAGCTTGCTGCCGTGAAAGCAATTAAACCAACAATAGAAAACGGCGAAATCATTTCAAAAACCGAAAATTATCAAAACACCGGAGTTGACCGCTACATTATAGCCGCTATGGGGAATATCAACGGCAAAGAATCATATGTCGGTGTTATGATAAAATCCTACCCCAATGCAAAACGTAATAGCAAATTCTATTTGCATGAAGCAACAATAATAGAGACAGACCCACACATCATGACGGCAGTGCTAAAAAGCAGCGATACCGTGAGTGAGTCTGTCTCTAAGCAAAGTATATCCGATGCCGAGCAAAATGTCAATAGCAAATTGCAAAATTCCGAAGAAAAAACAAACAGCAAATTTTCCCCCTCCGACGAAGCATACACTGCGGCAGATTGGCGCAGGGATGCGGCGGAAGCCATGGAATTTGTCGCAAAGACCGATACCGAAAAAGCATTTGCCTTGATGTATGCCGATGCCGTGCGCACAACGACGGAGGCGGAAGCTGAGATAAAGGAAATCAATGCAAAGCTGCGCGAAGCAAAGAAACCCGGGGCCACAAACGAGCAGCTTGAGAGCATAGGAAGGCTTACGGAGCAAAAGAAACAGGCTCTGGAGCGAAATAAAGAAGCCGGAGAAAAGCTGATTGTTTACCAAAAGTACGGAACATACACAAAGCTCATGGCAAGGGCGGAAAAAACAAATATGCTGCAGGAAAGCGTCACATCGCCCATGTATCAGAGCTATGCGGCACGACGCAGGGACGCCGCCGAAGCGGAAGCGCGCCGCACTCTTTTGACAAGCATCACAAAGCGCAGCAACAGGATCATAGGGCTTGCTTCCGATAACAGCCGGACAAAGCATATTCCCACCACGCAGAAAGAGCTTATCGGCCGTCTCGGGCTGGGTACGGAAATAAATACGCTGACACGTACAGCATTGCTTGCGGATCAGAGGGAGCGTATGCTTGTGAGCATTGCCGACGCCGAGAACAGACTGGCAAAGTACCGGGATGATCTAAAACGGTATACAGAGCGCAAAAACAACATGCTGGAAAAGATGAAAGGCAATCTGACCGAAAAGCAAAGAGCAAATGCCGAAAGCAGCGTTGAATATTACGAACAGTTTGAAGGCCGCCGCACAGTACAGATAGAGGCTGCGGAAAAACAGATCGAGAATTTCCGCAAGCGTCTGGAATCTTTGGAAGCTTCCTCAAGGGCGATGGATGAGTTTACAAAGAATCTTTACGACATTTATGAATCCTTTAAGGGCGAAAGTGATAAGAACGGCGGCAGCAACGCAGTGTACGACACAGACATAGGCGAGGCGCTTAAGGAGTTCAAGGACAGAAACAGCGGTAGGTCTGTGCTTGAGATGTCAACAGCCGATCTGCGCAGCCTTGACAACCTGCTTGCGGCAGTCAGTGCGTCTATTTCAAATGCGGACAAGGTATTCAAAGCAGGTCGTAACGCAACAGTATCCGGTTATGCCGAACAGGTCCGAGGAGAGGTTGGGACAGCTGAAAAATCCGTAAAGGACAACCGCTTTTCGCAGGCCGTATATTCTGCGGGCGAATGGATAAAGAAACAGCTTTTTAAGCCGGCAGAACGCTTTAAGCAAACCGGCAGCGGTACTTTATACAAGATGTATCGAAGGCTGCAGCACGGCGAGGGAGACTATGCTCGTTCTGTTATAAAGTACGGCAAGTTTTTCAAAGACCAGATTGAAAAATACGGCATAAAGGAAGCCGACCTCGGCAAAAAGATCACCGAAACGGTAACAGACACAAGATATGTCGACGGAAAGGCGACAAAGGAGTATAAACAAGTCACTCTTACCGTTGGACAGATAATGACCATGTACGGGCTTTCATTAAGAAAGCTCGGCCTGCAGCATCTTGTCGCTGAAAACGGCGGTTTCAGACTTGAGGGAAAAAGGCTTCTCACGGAAAAAGCATATATAGTAAATGCAAAGGCCTTTACGCTTGATGCCGACGGCGTACATACGCTCACTTCAAGGCTCAGCAACGAACAAAAGGAATTTGTTAAAGCGCTTCAGGGTTATATGTCCACCGAAATGGCGAAGGACAGAAACAAAGTAACGCTTGAAATGTATGACTATGAGGGGGCAACTGAAAAAAACTACTGGCCTATTATAACCGACTCCAGCTACCGCGTAAAAAACATGGAGAAAAAGAACGACCGCAGCGTGCAGCTGAAGAACATCGGAAGTATGAAGGAAACAAATCCGATGGCTACATCTCCGGTAATCCTCCAAAGTATAGAAACCCTGTGGGCGAACCATGCGAACGAAACCGCGCTCTATTCATCATTCACTCTGGAGCTCGAAAACATCAAAAGAGTGCTTGACTACGAATTTGAAAACGGCGATGCGGTGAAACGTCTTTTGGGGGATAAGCAGTCTGAAGGGCTGTTTGATTTTCTAAAAATGGTAAACGGAGGAATACGTGCCGATGATGTAGGTATGATGAAACTTTTCAACCTTTACAAAGCAGCTAAAGTCGGTGCCAACCTGCGCGTCGTGATACAGCAGCCTACAGCGATAGTACGTGCGCTGGCTCTGATCGACCCTAAGTATCTGTTCGGATCCTTCAACACAAGCAAAACTCTCACAAAGAACATGGGAATGACGCTTGAAGAAGAGGCGATGAAATATACGTCTACTTACGGCATTAAGTCTCTCGGCGGAATAGACATCGGCACAAAGGGCTCTTTGTCTGAACAACTGTCGGATTTCGGAAAGAACAAGTCGACTCGCAAAAAGGTGGAGAGCTTTAAAGAAAAAGCTTTTTACGGTATGGCTGAACAGGCAGACCGTGTAACATGGCTTAGCCTTTGGAATGCCTGCAAACGGGAACAGCACGATCTGCATCCGGAACTCAGCGGTGAAGCGCTTCTGAAAGCGGCCGGAGAGCGCTTTGATGAGATTACAAACGAAACGCAGGTTTATGACTCGGTATTTTCAAGGGCAAGAATTTTAAGCAGCGAAAGTTCATATGCAAGAATGCTGACCTCGTTTATGGCCGAGCCACTTACAACGCTGAATATGGCAATTGAAGGGGTCAGTCAGATTGTAAAAGGGAACGCAAAAAAAGGAGCCCGCTATCTCGCCAGCGTTGCGGGTGCAATAATTTTAACAAATATGTTTTCTTCCGCAATTGATGCATTGCTTGACGATGACGATGACCAGTCTTTCGGAGAAAAATATGTTGAAGCGCTTCTTTCATCGCTTATAAACGACTTTAATCCCGCAGCCTATATCCCGTTTTACAGAGACCTGCTCAATATCATACAGGGATATGATGCCAAGCGGGCGGATATGCAGCTTGTATCCGATATTATAAACAGAACAAGAACCATCGTTACGAAGTGGGACACCGAAAAAGGTATTCGGAATTTTGCGGAGCTGTGGCAGCAGGAGGTTAAGCTCGGATCAAACATCCTTGATGCGCTCGGCATACCCATGACAAACATTTGGAGAGACGGCAGTGCGCTTTTAAGACTTCCCGAAACCTTAAAAATTAAGGCTACCAAAACCGGCTGGAAGTCAGCAATGGAGGACTTTAAAACCGAAGTGCCTTTCTACGGGTGGAGAAAAAAGGGGATGAAGACGGAGGACAAGCTTTACTATGCAACGCTGAACAAGGACAGTGCATATCTTGAGAGGGCCGTCGGAAATCTTACCGAGGAGCTTGAGGGCAAGGGCAAGAGTAAGAAAGAGATACGCTCGGCGATAGACCAGAAGATCAAGAAGGGACTTCAGGACAACGATCTGCGTATTGCTGCTGCGGCACAGGCGCGTATCGAAGGCGATACGGAGGAATACCTCTCCTGTGTCAAAGCTGTTGTGAACGACGGCTTTACCGAAAAGCAGACAGTCTCCGCTATACTGGCTCTTGAAAACGAGTTGAACGGCGACGATGAAGGCGTTGACAGGTACATAAGCGGCATCCCTTACACAAAGACCGATATACAGCGAGAGCTTGAGGCGGGCAACACGGCACCGCTTGAAGAGTTTTATGCGCAGAAGTTTACCGAAAAGTCGGCAGAGGATGACGTCAAGAATCCCGCAAAGGAAGCGCGGCAGGCTGCGGCGAATATGCTCGGCAATATATACTCCGAGCCGTACAAGCGTGCATACGACGATGGGGACACGGACGAATGCGAACGTATAACGGAGCTTTTGCTTGATGTGGAAATCGAAGGGTACAGACTGCTGAAGTACAAAACAATTGTGGGCTGGAAGGACAAAAAGCTTTCGGACGTCGAAGAAGAGGAGGAATAATAAAAAAACCTAAAAGGGGGGAGTATCACATACTCCTCCTTTTTTGTTACAATGAATTCAAGAGGAGGCGAGAGGATTGTACAGTATAACACTGGATATACAAAAAGGCGGTTTTCAGGCGCGGCTTGAGGGCTTCAAGGCCGGCGATACCAAGACGCGTAAAGTTTCTATAAAGCTTGCCGACGGCAGAGAGCCGTATGCGCTGCCGTTGCAATTGAATGCAGACGGTACAAAAACGGCGGCATACACCGCCACAATGTATATAAAGGGCGCGACGGCGACGCATTACAGTGAGTGCACGGCATATGCCGACCGCATAGAGCATACCTTTCTCACGTCGGAGATCGAAGCGGGAGAGTCGGAATGCGAAATCCGCATCATCGGGAGCGGCGGGGAAACGCTCACAAGCGCAAGGTTTAAAATTTACGCGGAGGCGGTGCTGCAGAATGACGCGGCAATCGAAGCGACAGACACATACTCCGCGCTTGACAAGGCGCTTGCGGATGTCAAAAACGCGCAGACCGGGCTTGACAAGGCGCTTGCGGATGTCAAGGACGTGCAGACCGGGCTTGATACGAAGATGCCGAAGGTGCCGGGGGCGAAGGTAGACCGCATTGCCGTATTTGACGGCAAAGGTAATGTTATGGAGAGCGACTACCATATTGACGAAATCGGAAATGTAGACCAGACGGAGACGCCGAACGATGATAAGTGGCGAAGCGTTCTTTTTACGGGCGAATCCAGTTGGGGCGGAGTTAATTACAGCCGTCATCTGAAGGTGCAGCCGTCAACCGGAAAAATACGGGTGGACGGAAAGATTGTACACTATGTTACCGATGAAGAGGCTGCCGCATGGGATGCAAAGCAGAACGCCCTTATTGCCGGAGACAATGTGCAGATAGTCGGAAATGTTATCAGCACTACCGTTGCAAAGGGCGACAAGGGCGACAAGGGTGACAAGGGCGATGCCGGAGCACCCGGCGCAAAGGGGGATAAAGGCGACCCGGGAGCAAAGGGCGATAAGGGAGACCCCGGAGCAAAGGGAGACAAAGGTGACACCGGAGCGCAGGGAGCACCCGGAACTCCCGGTGCGGATGGGTATACACCCGTCAAGGGAACAGACTACTGGACAGCGGCGGACAAGGCGGAAATTGTCGCTGATGTAATAGCTGCTCTGCCGGACGGTACGGAGGTGAGCTACTGATGTCAAAAAAACTGTACGAAGAAAACAGCATTAAAGCCATAGCCGACGCTATACGCGGCAAAAACGGCAGCACCGATACATACAAGCTTGCCGCTATGGCGGCGGCGATAACGGCTATTGAGACGGGCGGTAGCCTGCCGGAGGGTATAGCCACGGGGACTTTTCAGTGCACGCCTGTGACAATGACGAAAGAAGTGTCAATTGAGCACGGTCTGGGAGTTATACCAAGCTATGTATTTGTCGGCAGCAATAGGTCGGATTCGTCGCCCAACAATCAGGAAATAGCATTTGCCGTAACATACAACAGAGCCTCAAACCCGCACAGCTATCTGCTTTGTGCAAAGGGCGATGTTGTAGACTGCACATCAAGCAAAACGGCAGATACGGCATCCAACATATATCTGCCGACTAACGGCGGATCGGCATGGTACTTTCTGACATACACCTACCGATGGATAGCTATGGTATAGGAGGACTCAAATGAGATATTACAAACAGATTGACGAAGGCGGGCAGCTGCTTATGATCGGTACGGGTCTCGGCGGCGTGGAAATAGCGGCGGAAGAATATGACGCGCTCTCTGCCGAAATCGCAAATACGGACTGGACAGGCTTTGCGGCCGAGGAGGTGCGAAATGTGGATACAGATAGTTGACGCTATAATCCGCTGGGCGGTGCCGTTCGTTCTCGGCGGGGCGGTCTCGATAGCGATCAGCGCTACAAAGAAAATGAAAAAGCGGGACGAGGAGATGAAGAGAAAGTATGCCGCTCTTGAGGACGGCATGCAATGCCTGCTCCGTGCAGAGATAATCCGCGATCATGACAAGTACACGGCAAAGGAATTTTGCCCCATATATGCCCGCGAAGCGCTGACAAGAGCGTATGCGGCATATCACGCGCTCAACGGCAACGACGTTGCGACCGAGCTGTTTCACGACACGTTAAAACTGCCCACAGAGGCGGCAAAATAAAGGAGGATATTAAAATGAAATTCAATTGGAAAAGAGTTCTGAGGACGCTCATCCAGAGCGCTGCGGGCGCGGGTATTGCTCTGCTCACCGCAATTACCACCGATTTTTCAAAAGCGGCGGTTACAGCGGCGGTTATTCAGTTCGGCACAACCGTAGCAATCGCGGTGCTCATGAACATTCAGAAGCAGACCGAAGGTGACGGGAATGAGTAAGGTATTCGGAATAGATGTATCCCGCTGGCAGGGTAACTTCGATTTCAAACGCGCTGCGGCAGAGGGCGTAAAGTTTGTAGTGCTGCGCGGGGCATACTCTGCACCGTTTGCAGACGGCGGCAAGGACGCAAAGTTTGAGGAATTTTACAAGGCTGCAAAGGCTGCGGGGCTTGCCGTGGGTGTATATCAGTACAGCATGGCGCAGAGCGCGGCGCAGGCAGTCGAAGAAGCGCGGTATCTGTACAGCAACTGTCTTGCCGGTAAACAGTTTGAGCTACCCATATACTTTGATATTGAGGATGCTGTACATAAGAAGCTCAGCAAACGTACCAACACCGACATTGTAAAGAATTGGTGCGACTATCTTGAGGCGCGCGGATTCTTCGTCGGTGTATACTCGTTCAAGTCGTTCTTCGACAGTTACCTGTATGACAGCGAGCTGAAGCACTACACCCACTGGGTGGCTCAGTGGGCGAATGCGTGTACGTACAATCCCGAATCCCTCATAGGTATGTGGCAGTTCGGCGGCGAGACCAACACCATCCGCACCAACAAGGTGGCGGGCGTTACCTGCGATCAAGACTATATGTACAGAGACTTCCCCGCCGAAATACAGAAACTCGGACTTAACGGATATACGAAAGAAGAGGTGAAAATCAGCATGGGCGAGATTACAGGCATCAACACCAGCAGAGCGACAAATGCACTTGTCCTCATCACAGACGGCAGAGCGACAACGGGCTTTAACAAGTGGGGTGTCGACGTTATCGTCAACAGCAAGGGCATAATTACTCAGATCGTTGACGGCAAATCCAACACGCCTATCCCCAAGGGCTGCATCTGTCTGTCCGGTCATAACAATGCCGGATGGTATCTTAAGCAGCACTGCAAGGTCGGGGCAAGACTCAAGATAGGCTGAGGCTAAATTAAACGGAAAGGTCGTTACATGATGAAAGATATACCGTATATCGTTTATGAGACAGCCATGTGGCACAACCGGAAACTGACAAACAAGCTCATTGCGGTCATAATCGTACAGGCGGTTATCATCGCGGCGGGGTGTGTGGCATGGGTATTGACGAGATAGGATACTCAGGATGGACGGCGCTCATAGACGAATGGATATTATCCGAGAGGGACAGGGCTATTATGAAGCGGAGGCTGCTTGACGGTATCTGCTTTGAGCCGCTCGCGGAGGAATTCGGCATGAGCGACCGCCAGATCAAGCGGATCGTATACCGCTGCATGAATACATTAACGGCTCACATCTGACCCGAAAGAGACACATAAAAGGCATTTGCGCGACATGGCGCAGGTGCCTTTTTTATTTTACAATATTAACGGAAAGGCGGCGAGGCTGTGTATAGATTTTACAACCCCAACCCAAGGGGAAAACGGGTAGGCGACTGTGTTGTCCGTGCTCTTTGCAAAGCGCTTGACAAAGATTGGGAAACTACTGCGACCGGATTGTTTGTACAATCGCTGAGAGACGGAGACATGCCGTCGGCTGACGCTGTATGGGGTGCATACCTCAAAAGCGAGGGCTGGCAGCGCAGAGTATGCGAGGATGCATGCAGCGTTGCGGATTTTGCCGACAGCAAGCCCGGGGGGAAATATGTACTTGCTCTCGGCGGGCATGTTGTCTGCGTGGAAAACGGAGACTGGTTTGACACATGGGACAGCGGCGACCGTGCGCCGATCTATTATTACGAAAGGATGGATTACTAATGGCATTCGGAGGATTTTATACGGGATATCCCGCAACTTATGCGCCGCTGCAGACGGCGATTCCGCAGCAGCAGTCCCAGCCTGCCGGACTTATATGGGTGCAGGGGATAGAGGCTGCAAAGGCTTACCCGGTAGCGCCGGGAAATACTGTGCAGTTATGGGACAGCGAGGCTCCGGCGGTCTACCTCAAGGCGGCAGATCATAACGGTATGCCGCAGCTCCGGGCATTTGATTTGGTGGAGCGCGTTTCCGCCGTGCCCCGGGCGAAAGAGGCAGACTATGTGACAAGACAGGAATTCGAGGAGCTGAAGACGCTTGTTTGCGGCAAGCAGGAGGCAGAAAATGAGTAATCCTTTTTACAACGCATTCGGCAGTCAGGTCGGAAATGACCCCATGTCGCGGATGATAAGCGAATTCAAGAGGTTTTCGGAGAGCTTTAAGGGCGATCCGAGACAGGAAATACAGAGGCTTCTGGACAGCGGCGAAATGACGCAGCAGCAGCTTAACCGGCTGCAGTCCATTGCCGGACAGTTTCAGCATCTTTTTAAATAGTTCTTAACGTGCGCGCGTGAAAGATAAATAAAAAACAAAGGAGACTATTATGGTAAACGAAGGAATGACCCCTGCGGATCTCGCAGCGGTTACAAGAAACAACAACGGCGGCGACGCTTTCGGCGGGAACGGTGCATGGTGGATCATCGTACTGTTTCTGTTCATGTGGGGACGCGGCGGCTGGGGCGGTGCCGACGGCAACGCTTTCCAGGGCTATGCTACCCGCGCAGACATTCAGGAAGGCTTTGCTACCAACAGCATTCAGAACGGCATACAGAACCTGCAGAACAGCATGTGTGAATCTACTTATGCCGTCACCAATGCTGTCAACAACGGATTCTCCGCAAATCAGCTCCAGCTTTGCAACGGATTTAATTCCCTGCAGGCTCAGCTTGCGCAGTGCTGCTGCGACAATAAGTCGGCTATTGCGGACCTTAAGTACACTATGGCTACCGAGTCGTGTGCGAACCGCACCGCTATAGGCGAGGGTGTGCGCGACATAATCGAGAGTCAGCGTGCAGGTGTGCAGACTATCCTTGACAAGATGTGTCAGTCTGAGATCGACGCGCTCAAGCAGCGCAACACCGATCTTCTTGCCGCAAACGGAGTCCTGCAGAATCAGATCAGCCAGAATGCGCAGAATGCGTTTATTACGCAGGCACTGGCAAATCAGACCGCAGCTCTCAGCCCTACGCCCATTCCGGCGTATGTGGTGCAGAATCCTAACTGCTACGGCAGTTGTGCGGGCTGCGGCTCTTATTAAGGAGGCGGACTATGCCCGAATATACAAGTAATGCCGTTCAGAACGTAGCTTCCGGCGGCAATGTACTGTTTACTGAAACGGCGGTTCCCTGCACTCGCGGATATGTTATCCACAGAGAGGGCGCAGGCGTTATCACTTTACGCGGTATTGTCAACTCCTGTGCAGCATCGGCACGGTACAAAGTGACCTTCGGCGCCAACATTGCGGTGCCTGCCGGCGGAACTGCCGGCGCTATATCCATGGCGCTGACAATAAACGGTGAAGCCGTACCCGCTTCCTCTGCTATTGTAACTCCGGCAGCAGTCGGGGATTACTGGAATATAACGGAGGGGATATTCATAACCGTGCCGAGAGGGTGCTGCACGCAGATTTCGGTCAAAAACACAAGCGCGCAGGCGATAAATGTGCAAAACGCAAACATTATCGTCGAGCGCGTAGCGTAAGGAGGACGTTATGGAAAATATGGACAGGCTGAAAGAAACTCTGTGCTCCGAGCTGGAGAATTATTCTCACAAGGAGAATCTGTCTATGGCAGATATCGAAGCAGTCCACAAGTTTTCCGACACGCTGAAGAATCTTCTCAAGATTGAGAAGCTTAAAAGCGGAGAGCGGGATTCGTGGGGCAGCTACAGCAGAGAGGGCGACCGTCATGACGGCGGTTACAGCAACATGCATTACGTCCGCGGACATTACAGCCGTGACGAAGATGAGGGCGGGCGGCGCAGAGACACGCGCAGCAAGCTGATACAGCTTATGAACAGTGCTGATGATGACCGCGAGCGCGAAATGCTCCGCCGCTGCGTTGAGATGTTTTGATACGTTCAAGGGGGTCAAAATCTTATAATACCCTGTTATGATTGGGTTTTGTAATGGTTCGAGTCCAACTATCCCAGCCAACGTGAAAACCGCTTAAATCCTCAGGTTTCAAGGGATTTGAGCGGTTTTCTTTTTCTTGTTTTTAACCAGTTTTCACCTGTTTTTAACGTTCTGCGGGGTCAAAAATGGGGTCATGAATTGAGAAAAGAATTGAGCTGCTCGGCTACGTCGTCGAGGCGGCTCTCTCTGATGTGCGTATATATGTCCATTGTCATTTTAAGGCTGGAGTGCCCGAGAAGCTTCTGCGCGATTTTAACATCAACGCCCGCATCGTACAGCATGGTTGCATAGGCATGTCTCAGCTGGTGCGGTGTCACTTCTATTTCAAGACGCTTGCACCATGTATCCCATTTTTTCTGAAAGGAAAACTGCTCCTCGGTGAACATGGCACCCGTTTTGCCTTTCGGGATCTGATCTCTTAATGCTTTGACAAGAGGGACCTTTCGCAGACCCGCGTGTGTTTTTGTTCTGTGCAATACCTTTCTGTCGCAGCTTTCTACAAGGACTTCCTTATCTATATTAACTGTATTATTGATAAAATCAAAATCTTCATATGTCAGCGCGAGCGCTTCCCCACGCCGGCAACCGGTATATAAAAGAACTTGAGGATACAGCCAGCTTGTATCTTTTTTTATTTTCTCGATAGTTTTATCCGACGGCGGCTCTCGCTTTGTATATCTCAGGTTCTGCGGGATCCGTGCCGCCGTGGCCGGATTTGTGCGGCATATACCGTGCAGCATTCCGTGTTTATATATGGTAGATATAACTACTTTTTGTGCCTTGACGGTTTTAAGCGCGTAGTTTTGCTGCTTCATCGTTTCAAGGATTTTCTGTACGTCCATGGGAGTTACATCATCGGCTACAGTATTGCCCAACGTATCAAGAGCGCGGCGGAGCACTGCCCTGTAATAAGTTCTTGTTCCGGGGGCAAAGCCGTCCCAGTATTCATCCTGCCATGCCTCGGCGATCTCGGCGAAGGTTCTCGGGCGGGATTTATCTTTTTCGTATGCCTGCAGCTTTTCATATGCTTCGGCGCGAGTATCGCCGTAAAAGTATTTTCGTTTGCCGTTTGTCGTTACCGATACGCGGAACCGTCCGTCTTTCCTTTTTTTCATGTTTCCCCCTTAATGTCTTATCCAGCCAATGTTTCCGCAGAGGATATCTATTATTATTGCGGCAAACAGAAGGACAAGCACAGTTCCGAGAGTTATCGCAATTATCATTTTGTCTTTTTTAAGCGACCGGAGATATCTGGCGTAATTGGCGTGCAGCTCGCGCAGACGGTCCGCATAAAACCTTTTCAACATTTTTATGCATTCCTCCGATTCTTCCTCGCAGTCAATTTTGACGTCGAATTCGACGAGGTCGTTCATGGTATATCCCATAGCGGTTACTATGCGGTAGAGGGTGTCATAGCGCGGGTCGGGCGTTTTGCCCGTGAGCACCTTTCGCACCGTCGCTTCGGGCAGATCGGCCGCAAGCGCTATTTCGGTGCAGGTCATACCGGAGGCTTCTTCCATCTTTTCAAGTTTTGTTTCGATCATTTTTGATCACTCCGTTCGTCTAATTGTACGGGAAGACCGTCAAAAACGACGGTCTTCGGTAAAACTTGTCAGTTTCTATTTTTCCGGGAATGTGCTAATGTCGATGCAGGCGGAATGCGGAATTTCTGAAGAAAGGAGAGGATATTATGACAGACAGGACGATAAGGGCGATTATAAAGACATTTGAAAAAGTCGCTCCGGCGCAGCGCAAAAACTACATACAGCTTGTGCGAATCGTCATACAGAAGCACACTGAAGATCAGTGCGGGAAAGAACAAAAGTAGGTTCGCGATAGCCCTGCGGCTTTGCCGCAGGGTTATTCCTAATCAACGGTTTGAGTTTTTGGTACAGCGGTGTTTGCGATTGGGTCGTATCCTTTAACGGTAGCAATACATTCGTCGGGAGTCGGAATTGTACTACCAAGCGCCTTGGCATACTCTATCAGCTCGGCATTGAGCGAGCCGATTACAGGAGTGTATTTCTTGGGAAAGTCAATCATCATCCTTGAATAGACTTCTTCCCGTATAATACTCCAAGCGATAAAGCCGACACTGGCAAGAAAAATCAGCCAAGCGGTAACGCTGGTCATTAAGGCAAATGCCGCAAGTCCGCTAAGCAAAGCAACAGGCATACACAATGCAAACAATGGAAGAAACTTTAAATTTTTGTTCCAGCGCGGTTTCTTGCCGCATCCGACGCATTCTGTATTCTGCAAGGAAAAGTTTTCATACATTGCCGTTCCCTTGCAGTTAGGATTATTGATTATTCTAAATGCATCGCGGGTCCATTCCGCTTTTGCCCGTGCAGCCGCTCTCTCCTCTGCTTCGTTTTGTATGGAGGAAAACCAAGACTTGGAGGATTCTTCACGCTTGCAAGTTATTTCACCTGTTGCGAAATTAACCGCGCCGCATTTTTCGCACTTCCAGCTTGCATAAACCGGAACGGTAACAGTCGATATATAAGTGATTTTTTTGTACATATTTGATTCCCTTTTATTCTGTGATTATTTTGCGTAAAGTCCCACGTCTTGTGTCGTCAGCCCAAGACGTAAATTGAGGAATATCATTGATGTAAAAGAAAAGCAAAAGGTTTATAAATGTTACTGCAACAATAATGGGTATCGTCCACCACATAATCATATCACCCCCCTTATTTCTCCTCTTTATTGTTTTTAGCCATTGCAATGGCTATTTTGAGCATTGTTTTCAAATCGTCTTCGTTGAGCTGCTGCAACAAACCAAGCAGCTCTTTTTTATCTTCCGACAAGTCGCGGGGCTGCGAATCGTCAAGAGGCTCGATGATATCTGTTGTACCTTGCAAATACTCTGCGGTTGTTCCAAGCACGCACGCAATATGATGAACATACTTTGTGTACGACTTGCTTTTCCCTGACTTCCATTCAGAAAAAGCCGAAGAACGCAGTCCGAGAGCGTCGGTTAAATCTTTTTGTGTTACTTTGCGCATTTTACACATACCAATAATGCGCATGAGCATAATATCCAATTATTCTACTCCTAATTTGTTAAATACAACGATTATTAGAAATTTCTAATTTCAGTGTTGACATTTAGAATTTTCTAATTTATAATTGTGTCAGAAGCACAGACCATGAGGTGCTTCCGAGGCATGCACGGTAGGGTGACGCGCATGATTTTTTCTCCTTAAATATTCCGGGGAGCTCCCCGGACGCGGCAGGGTTATGCGATTACCTGCTGCGGGTTCCTTTCAAACAGGTGCAGTGAGAGCTGCGCCGCACACAGCGGTTAGTTTTGCCCCGCTGTGTGCAAAATCGGCAGCTGCTGCAACGGCTGCTGAAAACCTCGGTGTCAGCAGCAAATTCAATTGCCGATCTCATATCATTGTAATTTCCGGAAAAAATAGCTTCCGTGCTCATGATCAGTATCACCCTTCTTGTTTTTTCTCCTCTGCAATGGCAGAGATTATTTTTAAAGCTGTTTGCAGCTGTTCCTCGGACATCCGGGAAAGAAGTTCGCGGAGCCTTTTTTCGTCTTCGGGGATATTCTCCCTTTCCGGTGAGGGAGTTTTACCGAGCAGGTAATCTACAGATACGTCAAAGTAGTCGGCAATCATTTCAAGCGTTTCCCCGCTTGGGATAGTGCCTCTGTTTTTCCAGTTGGAAAAAGTATTGATACTTAATGACAAATCATTAAGCATTGTCTTCTTTGACGTACCCGTGTCAATGAGCAGTTTTTCAATACGGTCGATAAATGTCATACGCACCTCGCAAATTAACCAAATGAGTAATTGACATTTTGTTCAACCTTACAAATTCACTCAAAAGAGTTATTTTCGTGTTGACATTCACTCATTTGAGTGATATTCTATTACCAGAAGCACAGAACGTGAGGTGCTTCCGAGGCATGCACGGTAGGGTGACGCGCATGATTTTTTCTCCTTAAATATTCCGGGGAGCTCCCCGGACGCGGCAGGGTTATGCGATTACCTGCTGCGGGTTCCTTTCAAACAGGTGCAGTGCTCATGATCAGTATCACCCTTCTTGTTTTTTCTCCTCTGCAATGGCAGAGATTATTTTTAAAGCTGTTTGCAGCTGTTCCTCGGACATCTGGGAAAGAAGTTCGCGGAGCCTTTTTTCGTCCTCGGGAATATCCTCTCTTTCCGGTGAGGGCGTTTTACCGAGCAGGTAATCTACAGATACGTCGAGATATTCGGCGATTTGGGGCAGATATTTCAAGTAAGATTCGCTTTTCCCGGATTTCCAGTCGGAAAAAGCGTGCTTTGTTAAATTCAAATATCGGCAAATTTCCTGCTGCGATACCCGCTGCTCTTTCATTGTTCCGAGTATCCTGGTTAATGTATCCAAAAATATTGTCCTTTCGTTGTGACGTTCTCCAAAAGTGTGAAAATTTCCGATTTAATATTGACAGTTGGAGAATTTCACACTATACTATTACCAGAAGCACAGAACGTGAAGTGCTTCCGAGGCATGCACGGTAGGGTGACGCGCATGATTTTTCTCCTTAAATATTCCGGGGAGCTCCCCGGACGCGGCAGGGACAGGCAATTACCTGCTGCGGGTTCCTTTCAAACAGGTGCAGCGAGAGCTGCGCCGCGCACGGCGGTGAGTTCCATTCCGCTGTGAGCAAAATACCTCATTGGGCATCGGAGCGCCGGTTCTCCATTACGGCGCTTCGATGCGATCCGGAAACCCCGGCGAAAGCCGTGTTTCATACAACCTTCTTCCCATATAAGGCGGCGTGGCGAGCGCCGCTTTATACGGGAATTGGGGGCAAAGTTTGCCGAGAGGGTGCAAAAGAAAGCCGCTCGGCGCGGCTGCTGTGATACGTTGCAATATCATAGTAGCACAAATTACAAATTCTGTCAAGTACAGAAAAAAGAAAGGAGTGCTGATATGAGCACAAACAAGGACATTCGCTACGGCATGGTAGCCGCGGAGCTCTCCCCCGGCGAGCTTCGCCGCAGGGTTGAAGAGAGGGCGGGAATGGAAATATCCCCGCAGTATTTCTCAAAGACCCTGTCGGGAGAGTACCACAGCACGAAGGCACAGCGCATTCTGCGCGAGGCGCGGAAGATACTTTGTGAGATCAACGGAGGGGAGACTTTGAGATGAATAAACGGAAAGAAAACCCCGAGCTTGAGAAGAAACTCGATGAGCTTGAAAAGCGGCTGCTGGATTCTAATTTTGACAAGAAAACAATGGATTTGCCGAACGAGATAGTGTTGGAGTACGCCAACATGATGCTCGACGCCATAATGCCGCTGAATGGCTTTAAAACAGCGTTTGCGTACGAAGCCGCAATCCATGTGACGAATTTGCTTGAAGCAAGACTCGGAAACGACGCTGCAATTATAAAAGCGGCAGCGCAACGCAAGCAGGTTGTGACGGTGGATAATGTTGTCCCGAAAGACAGGAAGAGGACCGAAAAGTGAGCAAGAAAGTATGCACCGTGCGCAGCTACACCCGCACGGACGAGGCGCAGAGCGGAAAGTATCCCTGCGGCAAGTGCCCCGGAAAAGTGCCGGAAAACTGTTCCAACTGGAGAACGTGCCCGGCATACCGCATATGGTTTGCGCTTGAGTGGCAGAGGATACGCCGAGCCGCCGGAAAGGTATGATGAGCTGATGGAAAGAGACTTGAAAGAGCTGCTGTTTATACAGTGCATGTGCACTCGAGATAAAGCTCGTCGGCTGTCAAAAAACCGGAATTTCATGCAGGACAAGGTACAGAAAATCGCAACAGACACGGGGATAGTCGCGAGGATAAAGTGTGATTACACTTCAGCTGCAATCCAAGGGCAATACGAAGCTCTATATACACTTATCTATAACGCAGGGCTTGAGGACGAGTATGAGATGTGGCTCAGAGACAGGGGCGGATATATCTTCGACTGACAAGGAAAGGTATGGTAACACATGGAAGAGGACTTGAAAAGGCTGCTGTTTGAAAAGTGCGCGGACGCGCGGGACAGATGGCTGGAGCAGACGCAGCCGGGACCGGACAAAAAAGTCACTGAAATAGTCAGATGGCAAAGGCTCGTCACACTGTTTGAGCTTATCGAAGACGCCGATCTCGTTGACGATTACGGAATGTGGCTCAGAGACAACGGCAGATAAATCGGAGACTGACAAAAAGGAAAGGAAGAAAGGTTATGGCAAGAGAAAAAGAAGGCTATCGGCTCTGCCTTGAAGAGCTGAACCGGGTATGTCCGGACAAGCTGCTTTTGTCACGTGGAGATGTGACAAGGGCTTTAGGCATCAGCTATCAGGCTGTCGCCAAACACTACGGCAAATACTTTGACGGCAGATACATACTTAAGACCGAGCTTGCGAGGGTGATGTGCAAATGAGAAGAGACAGGATAAAATACGCGGTGTGCTCTGCGGCGGCGGCGCTTGCGGGGGCGCTCGTTGTGGGCGCGGTCATAATCGGCATTGCGTGGATAATGAATCTTTTGGAGCGTCTGGTATGAGCATGCGGCGCTGCGGGACGTGCCTGCACGCCATGTTTTGCCGGGACCGGCGCCCCGGATGCACACGGTACCGCGCGAAGGACAGGCTTACATATTCTGAGCGTCTCATGCTCTACCGCTATGACTATGACAAAACGGAAAGATTATCAAAACAGGAAAGAGGGAGCAGGCGAAAATGAAACAGGAAGCAATTGAGAAAATTAAGAAGGACTTTGCTAAGCCCGCGGGACTGTCGCAGCATGCCGAAGCCGTAAAAAGCTATGTGGCGGATGCGCTGTGCGAATTCTGCAGCCAGAGCGAGGAGTTCGCGCAGGCCGTAGTGCAGTCCGACAAGACACCGAAGGACTGTCTTGAAGCGTGCGTCAAGGGCTGCGGGACAAGCATATCGGACTTTGAAGTATACAAGCGGGCGGCACAGTTCTGGTTCCCCGGATGCGTTATTGAATTCAACATGAAAATACGCATGTCCCGATATGAAGCCGAAGAAGAAGCTTCGGGCGCCGGTAAGGCGCTGAACCTCAACCTTGACGATCTGATCTGAGGCGGTGCGTTATGGGAAGAAGGGAAGAAAACGAAAAGCTCATACGTGAGCTTTACAACGACGGAGATCCGCTGTGGGCGGATATGAAGGAAGCCGAGAGGGACTTCCCCGCATACATATTTTATAAAAACACTCCGGGCGGGCGCCGCTTTGTGTGCACCGCCTGCGGAGAGTACGAATTGCAATCGATTGCAAGGATAGTATATCCCGAGGAAGCGGAGGCGCTTGCTGCCGGGCACAACGAGAACGGAGTTTGTCCGAGGTGCCGCAGAACGGCAATATACAAAAACGATGGTAAGGCAAAGAGCGGCAGGAGCCTGCGGGACAGCCGCAATGTTGCCTTCATCTATCCCCGCGGCGAGGAACTGTGTCTCATAGTCAGCGTTTGTATGTACCGCCTCTTTGACCCGCTGGCGCGGGACGCCGTGCAGAATTACATAAACACCGTATACGTACTGCGCCCGGGTGACGGGCGCAGATACGACGTATGGGACAGAGGGCAGCGCGTATATGAGTCAACGCCGGAGACGAGCAAGACATATTCGCCTTTTGTAAACGGTTCTTCCCTGTCTACCACTGTATATCCGTACACGGTATACGGACGGGAGAGGCTGCGGGGCTGCTTTCTGCGGCACTCGGGGCTTGAGCTGTGGGAGAAAATATCGACAAGCACGGATGTTGAATATCTGTATGCTTACTGCACGCACCCGCAGTTTGAATACCTCCTTAAGAGCGGCGACAGGTGGATAGTCAAGCAGTGCATATGGGCAAAGGACTACATGAAAAGCATATTCGACTGGAGCGCTGCGGGGCGAGGCTTTTTCAAAAAGCTTTCCCCGGCGGAGCGGCGGGAGCTGCGCGAGATGCGTTGTCCGGCATGGGCGGTCAAGACAAAAGAATACTACCGGCTCTGCCGCAAGCTTACATTTAAAGAAGCGGAAAGTCTTTGGTACGACGTTTGCGCAGACAGTGCAAAGCTTTTGAAAAAATACCGCACCGACCCCATAAAGTGGCTGAAGTACATAGAGAAGCAGAGAGAGCTGTACGCCGAAAGTGCTGAGCGCAGCGGGTCTTATGCCGTTGAGGGCGAATGGCGGGACTACATAAGGCAGGCGGCGGAAATAGGCTATGATGTGTATGATCCGGTGGTCGCCATGCCGCGCGATCTTATAAAGGCGCACGACACGGTGAGCAAGCTTTACCGCAGGCTATTGAAAAAGAGAGAGTCTGAAAAACAAAAGAAGGAAGAGGCAAAGGCAAGGGCGCTGTACGCCGAGAGGTGTGAAAAGTACGAATACAGTGACGGAACATACTCGGTTATCGTGCCGGAGACGCTTTCGGACATTATATCCGAGGGGCAGGAGCAGCATAACTGTGTAGCCGGCTACTGCACCCGCCATGCGGACGGAAAGCTTACCATACTGTTTATCCGCCGCACGGCGCGGCCGGAGAAAAGCCTTGTTACGGTGGAAATGTCCGCCGGTGGGAAGATAGTGCAGGCTCGGGCTTTTCGCAACGGGAACCCCGACGCGGAGGTGCTGCGCTTTATCGACAGCTACAAAAAGGAGCTTTGCAGACGGCAGAGCGAAAGCAAAAAGAAAAAGAAGAAGGAGACAGCGAAGGATGGAAGACAGAACGATGCCGGCAGTACCGGCGGAAGCGGCGGCGGCGACGCCGCATGAGGAAGCCCTCATATTACACAACGAGATACTTTGCAGGCAGGAGATAGCCGCCGGCGCTCTGGCGGACTTTTGCCAGAGCCTCAAGCGTATGCGCGACAGCGCGTTATACCGCGAGCTCGGCTGCGACAGCTTTGAGAGCTACTGCGAGAGCCGCGCGGGGATAAAATCCCGCATGGCATACAACTACATAGCCGCCTATGAGCGGCTTGGCGAGGACTACATGAGGCGCAATGCAACGCTGGGTATTACAAAGCTTGAGGTTCTCTCTCGCCTCACTCCAGAGGATCGGGAGGAGATCGCGGAGGACGCAGGGGACATGAGCGTTACGCAGCTTAAGGAGCTGCAGGAAAAGCTTTCCGTCTCCGGACGTCAGATAGAAATGCTCACTGAGGAGCTTGAAGCGGCAAACGGTGCAAAGGACAGCTTTGCACAAAGCATGGAGGCGCTGAAGGCCGAGAACAGCGAAAAGCTTTCGGCGGCAGAGGCACGGATAGAAAAGCTTGCCTCCGAGCTTGCCGCCGCAAAGAAAAAGGCTGCGGCGCCGGCAGCGGTCAGCGAAGAGGACAAAAAGAAGATACGTGACGAGGCTATGCGCGACGCGCGCACGGAGCTTGACGGCAAAAACAAGGCTGCGCTTGAGAAAAGCAAGGCGGAGGCTGTCAAGGCAAAGGAACGTTTTGAAAAGCTTGAAAACGAGAAGCGCGCCGCAGAGGCTGAGATCGAGCGGCTGAAAAAGCAGATAGCATCTTCCGACGCGACAGTGAGCCGCGTCAAGGTATATTTCAACAGCATCCAGGATGATTTTAACAAGATGTGCTCTGCCATAGACGAGGCGGACGCGGAGGTGCGCGCAAAGCTTATGGGCGCGGCGGGCAGGTTGCTTGAAGCCTGCAGAGAGACTTTGCAATCGATTGCGAGGTGACAGGATGGGTAAGCGTAAGCGTACAATGATCTGCCTGGAAGAAGCCGTTGCGCTGCTGCACAGCTGCGCGGACGATTTTCTCGGCTACGGAGACGACGAATATGCTCTGGGCATAAGGGCTGCGGCGCAGCTGCTATGCGAAACGGAGGACATTAAAAAATACCCGGCGGAGTGATCATCCGTCGGGAAAAGGAAGAGAAGGAGACAAAATGAGCACACAGGCCAAAAGCGAGGCAAGCGGGCGCGGCGTTGTTAAAATGCAGATCATAAGCCGCTCTTTGGGAGAGATATATGCGTACATACCGCAGTGGGGCGAGTATTACTCCTCCATAAACAAAACCGCCGACGGGCGGACCGTGAGAAGCCGCAAACCTGCGTATGTCTGGGAGCAGTACATTGAGGGTATATGCAGGCGGGCGCTGAAGGTATGCGGGCAGGTGGAGGCGGGCGAGCTGCCCACCGGACGTATGGAGCTTTGCGGCAATGTGTGCACATGGGACACGTCCCGATCGAAATATGCAACCGATATTGACTGTCGCGGTCGGCGCGGGCAGTATGAGTACCGCAACATTATGGAGGCGGTGGGCAGTCTTATACAGGGGTCAAACGCCGCCATGGAGGCGCGGCTGCTGAGCTACGAGGAGAGGAGGAAAAACGAATGACATATTATGCGGCGGCGAAGCTTGCGGGAACGAAGTACAAGATCGAAGCGCGGCGCGGCGGGCCTATGTCCGAGGTTATGGCGATATATGACGGCTACTACGACAGCAGGCATCACGTTTTCTCCCTATACCGCAAGTTTGTAGGGCTGGGGGCGTATCCCACGGAGACGCCGGCAAAGGCGAAGGTATCGGCATATGAGGTGCTCCCTCTTAAAGCGGCGAGGGAGCGTATGAGCGGCGGGGCAGGCAGTGCCCCGCCTGCCGAGGTTAAGGCGGAGCCGGCGACGGCGCCACTGCGCCGCA